>Ga0209420_1000131_pt1 | contig 46011 bp, 43 predicted proteins | sample BlaSpr_A8_OM1_O1_FD_187972 | JGI IMG/M metagenome (GOLD analysis project Ga0209420, IMG submission 187972) | Forest soil microbial communities from Thunder Bay, Ontario, Canada - Black Spruce, Ontario site 2_A8_OM1_O1 (SPAdes) (version 2) | ecosystem: Environmental > Terrestrial > Soil > Boreal... | reverse complement strand
CCACAAGAAGAACGACAAGCCAGTTCCAAGAGAATGGTCTGGAGACACCCATTTTCGCCAAATCGCTGAAGGCTTTACTCTGATTTGCATAAATCACGATAAACGCGATCAGGAAGTAGGCCAGCGGTGCGGCGTTTAGATACTTTGCCCAAGCCATACGAAGGAAAGGTGCGGCAAACGGGGCAGCGATGGCGATCAGGCCAAGGAATGCGAAAAGACCGTGGTTCGCGCCCCCGCTCAGCAGACTTTCCGGGCTGTTGAAATCTGTTCCAAGAAGCCCCCAAAAGGTGAAGGAGAGCCGGGCTACTCCCCCGCCCTCGACTCCGGCTGCTGGAAGAAGGAACCAGGCAACCCACAAAAGCGCCGCGGCGCCGAGCGCCACCTTGCCCATCCGCGCGGCGAGCGCACCAATCCCTTGTTGCGCGAGCTTGGCTGCATCCTTGCCGCGCTCCTGCGCCACGCCACTCAGTTGACTCATTTTTTCCTTGGCGACTTGGTGCGAGTCCACAGCTGTAATCGCAGCGATCGAACCGGCACCGTCAAAATCGACGTCCACGGTCATGTTGGCTGCGGGAGCCACGGGCGATTTCCAGATCCCGTCCAAAATGAATTGCCTCTGCTGGCCATTGAGAAAGAGCAGACCCGGACTCGCGTCCGGCACTTTTACGATGGTGGTTCTTATCCGAGGGCTGGGCTCGCCGTTCATATTTTTTCTCCTTTTGCGCTCGTTGGCACCGCGTGGCCGAGTTTCCGTCTTTGCGGAAGCCGCCTTCGATGCTACAGTTCAGCCGCCTGGGAAGGGACCTGTGTTGTCCTGCCAGAGAGGAAGCGCGTCCGTCGGCCCCGCAAGTTCGCCGGCTCCCGGCCTCCTCCCTCCAGTTCGCTGCAGGCTGATGCGCGAATTCTCTGCTTTCGCCAATTGCAAGTCCTGACGGAACTCTAAAGAATCCTGAAGAAACGCCAAGTCCATGAATTTCAAGGCCCAGCAGGAACGCGACGAAAACGTGCAGGCGCGTTGCTGGGCTTTTGGCGACTGCGAATTTGACGAGTTACGCCGCGAGCTGCGCGTCAAGGGGCAAGTAGTCGAGATCGAACCCAAACCAGTCGACGTGCTAGTTCAGCTTCTGATCCAGGCAGGGCAGGTCGTCACTAAGGAAGATCTGCTGGAATTGGTTTGGCCGGGGCTTATGGTGGTGGATGGGTCGCTGGCCACGGCCGTCTCGAAGCTCCGCAAAGCTCTTGGAGACGACGAATCCACGGTGGTGCTTACGGTGCCCCGGGTGGGGTACCGGCTCGGTGTTCCGGTGCGGACCCAACTGTCTGCCGCCAAGCCGCTGCTGCTTAGCGAGAAAGAGGCAGTGGGCACATCACGCCGGTGGCCTTGGATTGCCGCCGGGGCTTTCGTTTTCCTCTTGATTGGTCTTGGGATCTATAGAGGGCTCTGGTTTTCGGCTCAGAAGAAAACCACGACGCCCAAACAAGCCACTTCCCTGGCGGTGCTACCGTTCGTGAATCTCTCGGGCGACCCGTCGCAGGAGTATCTGGCAGACGGCATGACGGAAGAGCTGATTACCGAGCTCTCGAAAATAAGGGCACTTAAGGTGATTTCGCGTACGTCCGTGATGCAGTACAAGGGCGTCAAGAAATCACTCCCTGAAATCGCGCGGGAATTACACGTGGATGGCGTGGTCGAAGGCGCCGTTCTTCGCTCCGGCAATCGAGTGCGAATCACCACGCAATTGGTTTATGCCGCGACAGACACGCAGCTCTGGGCCGAGAGCTACGAACGGGACCTCGGCGACACTCTCACATTGCAAAAGGAACTGGCGGGAGAAATCACGCGGGAAATCAAGATCACCGTCAGTCCTGCCGAGCAAAGGCAATTAGCCAGCTCTGCCGCGGTGAATCCCGAGGCTCACGATCTTTACTTGAAGGGGCGTTTCTTCTGGAATCTTAGGACGCGCGACGCCTTGGGCAGGGCGGAGGCATATTTCCTGCAAGCGAGCCAGATCGCTCCAAACGATTCGCTGGCATATGCAGGCCTGGCCGATACGTATATCGAGCTGGTGGGCTTTGGGAATTTGGATCCCGCCGTCGGGATACCCGAGGCTAAAGCGGCTGCCCTGAAAGCCATTGCTCTGGACGACTCGCTCGCCGAGCCTCACACGGCGCTGGGTTACACTCTGGCCGCCGAATGGGATTGGGCGGCCGCACAAAAGGAATTTCAGCGCGCCATCGATCTGGACCCCGGTTACGTCATCGGCCTTTATCAATACGCTTTTTATCTCTCTGTGATGGGCAAGCACGAAGAAGCAATTCCTCTGGCACAAAAAGCCCTCGATCTGGATCCACTTTCGCCCATCGTCTTATACCGTGCCGGCCGCGTGGAATTTCAAGCGCGCCAATACGATGAAGCGATCGCGTTCTTCCGGCGGATTCTTGAGCTCAACGCAACCGACCCGCTCGGCCTCTACGGCCTGGGGCTAGCGTATGAAGCCCAAGGCCAATACGACACGGCGCTTCTCTGCTTGAAAAAGCAAAACTTGCAGCAAGGCTTGGATGTGGCAGAAGTGTACGCTCACGCCGGAAATAGCGCCGAGGCTCGGCAGCTTCTCGACGCGGCGATCCAGCGGTTAAAGGCAGGAAACGCCTATTTACGGCCCGGGTGGATCGCGGAGGTTTACGTAGGCCTCGGCGATAAGGACGAAGCCATGCGCTGGTTGGAGCAAGGATACAAGGAGCGCGATCTCTGGTTGGCTCTGCTCAAAGTTTGGCCTCGTTTCGATCCCCTGCGATCCGATCCCCGATTTCAGTACCTGCTTCGCCGCATGAACTTCCCGTCGTAGCCCCGACAGTTCATACGTCGGAACCCTCGAGGATCCTACAGGGGTTATTTCCATTCCTCCTACAGTGTCTATCGGATGGGGAATTTGCGTGATTGTGGCCATACTTTCTGGGAACGTGAATATTGTCTGCAGGAAGAGGAGCGCAAATGACAAAGCGCCAAAATTATCGCATGGCCAGCAAGAGAGACGATATGCAACGTGGTCCGGGTCTCACGCCGATTGATAACCCGGGTCCGCAACACGGAAGCATTTTTGATCCCGACAGCGAGACGGGCAAACTCGGCGTTCAACAGGAAGACGACGATTCCACGCCGGCTACCGGCCGACAGACGACGGCGCGCCGAACAAATGGGAGCACCAATTCTCCCACCAAGAAACCGCCCACGGCGAAAGATCGCGATCTTCGGGGCAAAACCAACCGGCGCTCTTAGGAGCGTCAGCGGCGTCGGCGGCCAGGACATGCTAAGACAAATGGCTGCTAGCGCTGTGGGATAACGCCGGACCGATAGCCGGCCAGGTGCAGGCGTCGCGTTCCACCGTGGCGTTCCCCGACGTCGAGCGCCCATACTTGCTGATTCGCGCCTTTGAATTGCATTTCTACTGACAACACTGCTGTATCTACGGCGTCCGGCCACGTCAACGTTGCAGGTCTGCCGCGCGGGATCGCCAGTTTCCTGTTGCGCGACAAAGGTTCCATAAACCCATTCTCATCCGTGCGAATGATCGTCACACGTCAGTCCGAAGCTACTATACCCATTCGATGGATTTGGGAATCGCATAACCGGGCGGAGAAACCCTAGCGAGGAATATAAGGTATGGAAATCAAAAGGATTGGCTCGCAACCTTCCGTCAGCGGACCATCCGAGTGGTTCACTGGCACCGTACGGATCGACCCGCTTTTTCAGGCGCCCGATCCGGCGCTTGTTCAAGGCGCCAGCGTAACCTTCGAGCCCGGCGCACGGACCGCTTGGCATACGCATCCACTCGGGCAGACTCTCATCGTCACGGCCGGTTGCGGCTGGGCGCAGCGTTGGGGCGGGCAAGTGGAGCAAATCCACCCGGGCGATATAGTCTGGTTCCCGCCTGGCGAGAAGCACTGGCATGGAGCCACACTAACTACGGCCATGACGCACATCGCCATTCAGGAGAAAACGGATGGCAGGGTAGTCGATTGGATGGAACAGGTGACCGACGCGCAATATCGGCATCGTGGCGTGGCGTAAGCAGCGCGGGGCGACTGCGGAGTTCCTATGAAACAGAGCGACAGTCTGCCACAAACGGAGAAGTCAGGAGAAACAATGCAGAAGCGCAAACTGGGGAAAAACAATCTGGAAGTTTCAGCCATCGGGCTAGGCTGCATGGGAATGAGCTTTTCCTATGGTCCGCCCAAGGACAAACAGGAAATGACCGCTCTTCTGCGCGCTGCCTTCGAACGCGGCGTCACGTTCTTTGACACCGCCGAAGTCTACGGCCCGTTCACGAACGAAGAACTCATAGGCGAGGCGCTTGCGCCCTTCCACGGCAAGGTGGTGATCGCCACCAAGTTCGGCTTCGATCTGAGCGGCGGCAATAATCGGCCGGGGGCGGCAGGTGTGAATAGCCGGCCTGAGCACATCAAGCAGGCTGTCGAGGGCTCACTCAAGCGACTTGGAGTGGAGAGGATCGACTTGCTGTATCAGCACCGTGTTGACCCAAGCGTGCCCATCGAAGACGTCGCCGGCACGGTGAAGGAGCTGATCCAAGCCGGCAAGGTGAAGCACTTCGGCCTCTCCGAGGCGGGCGTGCAGACTATTCGGCGTGCCCACGCGATCCAGCCGGTCACCGCCCTCCAGAGCGAGTATTCGCTGTGGTGGAGGAAGCCGGAAAAGGAAGTGTTACCTGCACTCGAAGGGCTCGGGATTGGCCTCGTGGCATACAGCCCGCTTGGGAAAGGCTTCCTGACCGGCAAGATTGACGAAAAAGCGAAATTCGACAGTTCAGATTTCCGCAGTACGCTGCCTCGCTTTACGCCGGAGGCCCTCAAGGCGAACCAGACGCTGATCGGGCTGCTCGGCGGTATTGCGAAGCGCAAGAACGCGACCCCTGCTCAGATCGCACTCGCGTGGCTGCTCGCGCAAAAGCCGTGGATCGTTCCCATTCCCGGCACGACGAAGTTAAATCGTCTGGATGAGAACATCGGCGCGGCGTCGATTCAATTGACGCCCGAAGACCTGCGGAAGATCGATGCCGCCGCATCGAAGATCAATGTAACAGGTGACCGCTATCCAGAACGCCTGGAAAAAATGACCGGCCTCTAAGTGGCCTCTGAAGAATGGCCCCGGCTAGACTCGAACTAGCAACTTCCGCTAACGGCCGAGGCCCCCCGTCGAATACCCTTGATTGATCCCGTTGTATAATGCTCCGCACATTCTTTGCGATCCCCCGGCTGCTCAAATAAACGTAACCGATGGACTCTGCTGCATCGTGGCGCACCTGCGTGAACGGGATTGAGAACAAATGACCGAATCAACGCCTAGTTCGAACCTCGGCCGTCATCTATTTGGATTGGCGGCTTTGGCCTTTGGCGTCATCACGCTGGCCTGGCACGACTACAACGGCTGGCATCAAATACCTTACTTGGTCGATGCCGCAGGCGCTGCCCAGATCATCGGCGGCGCTGCGATTCAGTTCCGTAGGACTGCGAAAGCGGGCGCAATCGTCCTTGGCGCCGTTTATCTTGCCTTCGCCTTGCTGTGCGTGCCGCCAATCGTCGCCAAACCGCGGATCTACAATAGCTGGGGCAATTTCTTCGAGCAGTTCTCTCTCGTGACGGGAGCGGCGATGGTTCTTGCGCGCTCGTCATCGGCATGGTCACGCGAGACGCTTCATCGGATCGGCCGCATTCTGTTGGGCATCTGTGTCGCTTCCTTTACGCTCGAACAGGCATTTTATCTTGCTGCTACCGCCAGCCTTGTGCCGAAATGGCTTCCGCCAAGTCAGATGTTTTGGGCGGTAACGACGACTGTCTTCTTTGCGCTTGCGGCTGTGGCTCTGCTTACGAATCGAATGGCGCTTCTCGCGACTCGCCTGCTGACCATGATGCTCGTGATCTTTGGGCTGGTAGTGTGGGTGCCGTTGCTTCTTTCGGGTCCTCACAATTATACGAATTGGAGCGAAACCGCCGAGACCTTCGCGATCGCGGGAGTAGCATGGATTCTCGCGGATCTCCTCGGCGAGAATGAGCTGGATGACCATCGCCCGCCAGCAGTGACGTGACGGGTCCCTTTATTCGAAGCGATGCCGGCAAGTCTCCGCCAGTGAAGATGATTGACCGTTTCCATTGTCAAATTGGAATTGCGAGTTCTCGGCGGCACCTTTCGAACTGCTGAAAGTGATGCTAAGGGCGAGGGCCGTTAATCTAATAGTGGAATCCGATGCATCGGGTCCATGCTGTAGCAACTCGACACCACTCTGATTAGCTGGCTTCCGTCGCATGACGGGTAACCTTCTGGGTGACTGCCCTTTTATTTGTCTCGAAACGCAGTCCCAATCAGTCAGACTGGCTTCGGCGTTAGACGGATTTCCCGCCTCATCCTCTACCCGCAGCCGTGTTCTTGGAAAGCCCGTTAGTCAAGGCCGCAGCAATGAAAAGACGAACAATGAAAGCTTCTGTCCAGGCTGCTACCAGTCAGGCCAAGAAAGTATCTCGAAAGCGCATTACTTCAGCCGAACTCACCAGGAACCACACCGAGGAAAGCTTGCGCCGCAGTGAAGAGCAATTTCGCCAGTTGACCGATAACATCCGCGAAGTGTTCTACATCATGGGGGCCGACCCGGTACAAATGGAATACGTTAGCCCTGCTTACGACGAAATCTGGGGACGATCTCGCGAAGAGCTCTACGTGCGGCCGGCAGGGTGGATTGAGTCCGTCCATCCTGAGGACCGGGAACGCGTGGGCGCTTTCTTTGGCCAGTGCATGCAGGGGATTCAATCAGAATCGGAATACCGCGTCGTACGGCCCAACGGTTCTATTCGCTGGATTAACTCTCGCAGTTTCCCAGTGCGCGACGCGACGGGCAAATTCGTCCGCATCGTCGGAATCGCGGAAAATATCACCGTACGCAAAGAAGCCCTCGACAATCTGCATGCCGCTCTGGATGCCGCGGAGCATCAGGCTCAAGACGCCGCCAAATTAACCGAGTTGCTCGAAATTCTGCAATCTTGCCAAAGTGCCGACGAAGCCTACAAGATCACCGGAGACTCTCTGCCCAAAGTATTATCGGCCCGCTCCGGAGCCTTGTGCATAACGAGCGCATCTCGCAACATTCTCGAAGCCGTTGCGATTTGGGGCGAAGGACTTGCTACAGAGAAGACTTTTCGTCCGGACGACTGCTGGGCTTTGCGCCGCGGCAAGATTCATCAGGTCAGGCACCCCACGTCATCGTTGCGATGTGCACATGTCAAGGGCGCTCCCTCAGACGGCTATCTCTGCGTCCCGCTCGTCGCTCAAGGAGAAACCCTGGGCGTACTTTACTTGGAATGTGCCGCTCAATCTCTTTCCGCGTCGCAAGCCTCTGAAAACAATCAACTGGAACAATTAGGCCTTCAGGCGGTTGCCGTCAGCGAACGTATCTCATTGGCCCTGGCGAATCTCAGGCTACGTGAGGTGCTCCGCGGCCAGTCTCTTCGTGATCCACTCACCGGACTTTTCAACCGTCGCTACATGGAAGAATCCCTCGAGCGAGAGCTGAGCCGCGCCGTTCGCAACAATCAGTCAGTCGCTCTCCTCATGCTCGATATTGATCACTTTAAGCGATTCAACGACACCTTCGGCCACCAGGCAGGCGACACGCTCCTCCGTGCTTTGGGTGGTTTCCTCATGAAACGCACCCGTGGCCAGGACGCAGCCTGCCGTTACGGTGGAGAAGAATTTGCCCTAATTTTGTCGGGCACTTCCATTGGATCAGCCCATAAGCGAGCGGAACTAATGCGGGAAGAACTTACCCATCTCACTGCGGAGCACACTGGCCAGGTCCTCGGTTCCGTAACCATTTCCATCGGCATCGCCGCGTTCCCCGGTCACGACACTTCCGAAGAATTAATTCATGCGGCGGATCAAGCTCTCTACCGCGCCAAAGCCGAAGGCCGCGATAGAACCGTCTTAGGATAAGCCGGAGCCGCGGCTACGCGGCTCCTTACTACAATCGACATCCCCGCGTCCTTCGTCAGGCGCGACCCAAGGCGATCCCCAAACTACTGTCTCTCCGGCCGGTCTCGATAGGTACCGATAAGACACATATCCCAACCTGTCCAAAACGACACAGTCGTAGTTCATCCCGCGTCGCAAGGTATGCATAGGGAGTAAACCCGACTATGGGTGCTAAGAATCATTATATGCTGCTCATTGACAGCGAGCCCTCTCATGTCGCGTCGTTCAGAGCAGCCGTAAATGACACACACAACTTCCTATCCGAATTCGAATGCGTCAGCACCCTTTTCGCGGGTCTCCAAATATTAGCTAACCAAGACGTCTGGGCGATTTTTCTCAATCTGTCCTTGCCCGATAGTGCTGGTATAGAAACGCTCGCCAGCCTTCGTCTGCTCATCCCCACCATTCCAGTTGTTGTTCTCGGTGGAGTGAATGACGAAGATGTCTGCAAGAAGGCCATGCTGCACGGAGCACAGGACTTCCTACTTGAGGGACACATTGACAGCTACTCCTTTGCGGGGGCAATTCGTAACATCGAGGAGCGCGAAGTCGCGCGTCGCGAATTGTTCGTGGAAAAGGAACGCGCTCAGGTCACATTGAACTCAATCGGTGACGCCGTACTCAGCACGGACATGGCGGGCAATGTCACCTACTTAAATGTAGTTGCCGAAGCTATGACGGGATGGCCTTCAGGCGAGGCCGTTGGCCGGCCGCTCGCCGACGTTTTCCACATCATCGACGGTGCTACTCATTTGCCCGCTCCCAACCCTACTCTGTTGGCAATCCAGCAAGATCGGGCAGTGGGGCTTGCCGCCAACTGTATCCTCGTCCGGCGTGACGGACATGAATCCGCCATCGAAGACTCCGCCGCTCCCATCCATGACCGGGATGGCCACGTCAGCGGGGCTGTAATCGTGTTTCACGACGTAAGCATGGCTCGCGCCATGGTTCTCGAAATGTCTCATCTGGCCCAGCATGATGTGCTTACAGACTTGCCCAACCGATTGCTACTCAACGATCGGATCACCCAGGCCATCTCGCTGGCCCGCCGCAATCAGCATCAAGTGGGAGTCCTCTTCCTGGATTTGGACGGGTTCAAGCGCATCAACGACTCGCTTGGGCATGCTATCGGTGACAAACTCCTTCAATCCGTAGCCGCTCGCATATCGGGATGTGTCCGCAAATCTGACACGGTCAGCCGCCAGGGCGGGGATGAATTTGTGATCCTGCTTTCGGAAATCACTCACGCAACCGATGCCGCCATCAGCGCTGAAAAGATCATCACGGAATTGAAACAAATTCACGGAATTGGAGAACATACTCTTCACGTCGCCGCAAGCGTCGGGATCAGTACATTCCCCGAAACCGGCGAGGATGCTGACACGTTGATCAAGAATGCCGACACGGCGATGTATTACGCCAAGGAAAACGGGCGCGACAATTACCAGTTCTTTCACCGGGAAATGGGTCTCCATGCCGTCGAGCGTCAGTCCCTCGAGGGCCAGTTGCGGTATGTTCTTGAGCGCGACGAACTCCTGCTTCATTACCAACCCAAGATCAATCTCAAAACGGGACTCATCACCAGTGTTGAGGCCCTCGTTCGGTGGCAGCATCCCACTCGAGGACTTCTTTTACCGGGCGAATTCTTGGCCATCGCAGAAGATAGCGGCCTTATCGTTGGAATCGGCCAGTGGGTGCTTCGCGAGGCGTGCCGCCAGACTCGCGCATGGCTTGACGCTGGCCTTCTTGCAGTGCCGGTGGCGGTCAATATCTCGTCGCTGGAATTCCGGAACGAGCGCTTTTTCGAAGGCGTTCGAGTGGCTTTGAAGAAGAGCCACTTGGATCCCAAGTACCTCGAGCTCGAATTAACCGAAACCGTTTTGATGCGCCACGCCGATTCCACGGCCGCCGCGCTCGATCAACTCAAGGCCATCGGCGTGCGCCTTGCTGTGGACGATTTCGGCACCGGCTATTCTAGCCTGAGCTACCTCACTCAGTTTCCCATTGACACCTTGAAAGTCGATCGATCCTTCGTTCGCGATGTAGCCAGCGGGAAGGATGCCATCGTCGTTTGCGCGGTCATCGGTATGGGAAACAGCCTCCACCATAGGGTCGTTGCCGAAGGTGTGGAGACGCTTGAGCAGGTTGAGTTTCTTCAGGCCCACGGTTGCGACGAAGGCCAAGGCTACTACTTCAGCCGGCCCGTAGACGCACAGCAGTTCGCAAAATTACTGAAAACTGGGATCGCAGCTGCAATTCTGAATTAATGATTTGATCGAGCGAGGTGATTCAGCCTGAACGATCTATCAATCTCAAACCACGTGTCCGAAGTTCCGCCCACGCCTTCTGATTGATTTCTTGATTTCGTTCTGAAAAATACCGCTACCATCTTTTTGGGAATCACCAGGCAGTGATCAGGCAGTATTGCTCGATGCTCGGCTGGGGGGGAAATGAAAACGAATGGTGTAGTGCATTCTCTCAAGGAGACCACTTCCGGTTTCGTTCGCTGGAAGGCAGAGTGCCTCTTGTGTCCTTGGCCGCCAGGTCAGGGTCGGCTCTATGCATCTAAGGCCGCAGCAAGCCTGGGAATTGCCAGGCATTTGCACATCATGCACCACTTGAATCCAAAAGATCGACAGGTAGTCGAGCGCAAATCGCAAGCTGTTGCGCCCCGGCTTAGTACCGATCATCTTGCCTCTCTACCTGCACCCAATCCGGCACCCAAACTGCATTTAGTACCAGCTAGTTAAGCGACGATCCACAGCAGAGGGTCTGTGCTATCCTCCACGCAAAACATTGGGGCGCGTAAGATGAATAGCCGCTCGAAGACAGCCACGTTCCTTGTCGGTTTTGGATGTGTCGTGCTTCTCGCAAGCGCGGGTTTGCACTCATTCGCCTACACAAAACTGTCGCCTACTGTGAGCGCATCCAATCTGGCACAGAACCTGCAATCCGTCTTTCGAGTGGCGTTCCTTTCGATGGCCTGGAACCACCTCGTACTGGCAATCATCGCCTGGATCGCTACACTCGGCGAAGCGAGACTGCGAAAGCCTCTCGTCCTGATCTGCGGCTTCGCGGTGTTGATCCAAGCCATATTCACGGTTCCGTTTGTCGGGTTCTTCATCGGTAACGAAATGATCGGAGTTGCCTCGCTCCTCATCCTGTGCGGCGGATTCTTACTTACTCCTCCGTCGGTGGAGCTCTCGAACAGGTGAACCTGGCGTGGATGCTGGAGAGTTTTGGCGTGAGGAGCTTAGGCGTCAGGCCCGTCAATCACGGCGTCTCTTTCCTCGCCGCGCTTGTCGGTCTCGCCGGATGCGCCGTTCAGGCTCTCGCGATCCGATAGCACTACTTGAACGCAACAGTGCCATCGGACCAATACGGCACAGCGATTGCGACAGTCCGCAGCGGCGGCAACTCTTTGTTCAGTGGACTATCTGGTTTGTCAGGGTCCGGGAACCACATAGACGTGGAAGAAATGGGCGAGTTCGGATCATTGTCGCCCAATTCACCAGAAGTTTTCATCGGCAAGAACAGCATCACGTGACATAAATTGTGTGAATGGCCCAAATGGGTAAGGTATGCATCCTTGGACATCATGTAGCTCATTGCTCCCGGCTCGACCGGCGGAATTTCCTTCTTCGCATACGCTTCTTGAATGCCCGCCATGCGCTCTTTTACAGAGACTACGCCAGCCAGCGTCATCTGCGTCATCTTGTAAAAAATCGGCAGGATCGACCGCACGGCCGCTGGATTGAGGCAAATCGCCCCTCTCTGCTTCGGACTCCAGATGTCATAAAAGTCAATGCTGGCCGTCCATGACGGTCCCACCATACACACAAAACCGTTCGTACCTTTGACCGCTGTTTCCCAGCCTTTGGGCGTCAGCACCAAAACAGACGCATCCTTTGAAATGTCTTCCGGAGCGGCGCTTCGCGCCAACGCGATTGCCGCATTTCGATCCATTAGATACTGCGTAACCGGCAGCATCTTCGGATAGGCCCTCTCTGCGGCGTCCTGTGCCCGTGCGCTCGCAGTCATGCTCAGTAAACTCATGACCGCAAGCGCTCCCGCCGCACCCCTGGCTGCCGTCCTTTCGATCTTTGCAAATCGCATCATGTTCTTTCCTTCCTGCCGGAGGACGTGTGCGCAACTGCTCAAAGCTCGATGCGTAGCCCGATTCGAGACTGACGGCTCCGAACCCGTTCTTGTCTGATCCCGTGCTACACAATCATTGAAATGAATCACGATGGATAGACGGTAACCGACCGACAGCGATGCTTGGCAATGAAAATTCCGTGTCGATAACAAGCCATTCGCCAGCCGCCGCCGGTCGCCACACCCCTGCGCTATTTGGCCGTAGATGCGGGAGTCTGCCTGTTGTGTTGCCCGCCCACGGTGGGCAAGCAACTTAGCTCCGGCGTTTTGGAGAAAGCAAATCGGCGAGTGCATGGAGATCAGAGCACGATGCAGTGATTTTACATGACCCTTACATCACACCTGACGTTTCAAAAAACAAAACCTGAAACTCAGGCTCTGTAAGTTGCTGAGAGAGAACGAGAAGTTGGCTCCAGGGGCTAGATTCGAACTAGCAATTCGCCGCGGCGAATTAACAGCCGTGCAGGAGGACGCCCCGAATCCACTCTCGTCAGAGAATGGCTCCCCGGGCTAGATTCGAACTAGCAACCCTTCGGTTAACAGCCGAATGCTCTACCGTTGAGCTACCGGGGAGTAGTGTTATTGCGAGGAAAAACGCGATTCCTCAAACCGGCTGAGTTTAGCGAAGCCATTGCGGTGTGTCAACGCGAGGCGGGGGTATATGGGCATACCCCCGCGAAGTTAGCCCACCACCCTTACGCATCAATACAGGGTTGGTTTCATTAGTCGGCAGAGCCAATTCGGGATTTTCAGAAGGCCTATCGGGATCAGAGGGTTTCCGTTTCGGCTGCTCGGAGACAGTACAATTTCCCTCGAACGTGTCGCTTCAGCCTGGGCCGCCAATTGCTCATGTCTAGTTTGGGCTCGCAGCGTGAGTTGCGTCCGATGCCATGCTATCCAAAAGTATTTGGGTGCAAAGAACTTCCGCCATTTCCACGCGATTGGCGTTCAGAGGCCCATCGAGGATGGAATAAATTTCAACTGTGCGTGTTTTGGTAGTGATGCTGAAGAAGATGTGAAACCCACTGAAGGTAACCCACAAAGTACCAGAAGGAAGACGGGAAAGCTGCATACCAACTGCTTCCGGATCTACGCGAAGAATGTCGATCACCGTATCGACAAGCTTGATTCTTTGGTTCCCACTCTTCGCCGCCGTGAGGCGACTCAACGATTCGTATACCCTCACGGCGGTCGGCGACAGGTTGACGACGTAGAGGCTCATCTTAGGCTGGTGAGGCGGTCATTTTCCGTTACTCTTCCTTAGCCCGTCCCGTACGTCCTCGATTGAGCGCGATTTTCCGGCCTCCGATTCCGCTCTGCCTGTTAATACGCTGGCGAACGCGTTCTTGTCAGACAGAATCGAATGTGCGTCAACGAGGTCCAACATCTTCTGCTGCATAGCTAGGTAGTCCTCATATTTCACCAGAACGGCAATAGGTTCGTCGTTCTCCTGAATCACGAGGGTCTTATCCATGCCCCGGAGCTTCGATCCACTGAGCGACCGCAGCTTGCTAACCCCAACGGCGCGAACGTTCGGGTTAACGTACGAATTGGGAATGGTGTTCGGCACTTTCCTCCTTATGTTGCGAAGCTACTGCTGGATTACAGCGCAATCGTAGGCGGGATTCGGGCCACTGTCAAGCAAAAAATGGACAATAAAAATTTCACTGCAGAGCACTAATTGTATTGATTTATGCAAATATGATGCTAGTATATTGTCGATTTATAGGGCATCAGATCAACAATCAATCGGATGCCCTATTCCAGCGGTGACCGTAGCTCAATGGGAGAGCATTCGCCCTGAAAGCGAACAGTTGAGGGTCCAAATCCCTCCGGCCACCCCAATTCGTAGCACCCTGCCGCAGACTGCAACCTCTACGACTGGGGTAAATCCAGCAAGCGGGGTTAGCCGCATGCTGAACCCAAACGAATTGTCGGCTCGCCTTGCAGAAAAGGCAAGCCGAAATGAACGTTCTACCGATTGAGAGGCAAGGTCCAGATCATCAATGTGCTCGTGGAAGGAAACTCGATTCGTGCGGTTGGTAGTCGAGTACAAGACCCGTGCTGCGGGTCCTGCTCCGGGTTGGCTGGAATTGCGAGCTCATCATGGACTAGAAAATGCGGGATATATACTCGCGCTTTATTCAAGTCGATGAAATCCCATGGCTACCTCGGCGTTCGGCAAATTAAACTTGCACCCGCGCCGCCATGATGAATTTACGGTGGGCTAGCAATACGTCTTCGTTGGCAATAGACAGTGAAAGCAAACTCGTATATGAAAGCGGCTCTCTGTCTACACTTCGCTTGGTACAACTTCTGCCGCATTCGCCCAACATTGCGCCTGACTCCCGCGATGGCTGCTAGCATCGCAGACCGCATCTGGTCTTTGAATGAAATTGTGGTCAGTGCCTGCTGATGTCTATATGTTGTGTGGAGGTTGCTGAGGTATAATGCAAAGCCTCGCTCTTGCAGGAGCGAGGCTTTGGAATTCTTTTACGGTTGAGGATTGGAGCTTGGCAGGCCTGACAACTGCCATCTTAGACGCTTCGGCGTTCTCCCGTCAACAGCCAAGTAAAATGTGGTGTGTCCTCACGTCAGGGCGGATACGCATAGCCCGTTGGTTATCCCGGCGGCATACGGAGAACACGATGAAAACGAAGCTTGTTGGTCGCAGTTCAATCACGGGGAAGTTTGTCCCGCTTCGATACACCGACCAACATCCGCGCACGACTGAGAAGGAACACGTCCGCGTGGGAACGAAGCGTAGTCCAAGGCGTTAACAAAGAGCGGGGGTCGGAAGGCCCCCGCGAATCTGAATTCCATTCAAACGACGCCAGCACCCACTGCCATCATCACTACAAGACAATTCGGATTTTGGAGTAAACTTAGCTTTTTTTCTTGGAAAGAGCTTCACGTGCAGCAATCTTTGCGAGGGCGAGCACAATTCCAGAATTAGTCATTACCGCGTCGGGCCAGCGCTTATCTGCTGCCTTCTTGAGTAGATTGAAATCCTCTTGAGTCATCTTCACATTGACCTGAGTCGTCCGTTTCATGCTCTTCTGTATCAGCCACTTTAGTTCGAGGGACAACGTTACTAAGGGTACTATTGGTACCCTCGGGCGCACAGGCCGTGATAGAATTTGGCGCTCCGAAGGAGTCACCACATGAAGAAAGCCAAATTGCTATTGCCGTTGCTTTTACTGTTTGGCCCGCCGATGGCAGGGCCCGGCCAAGTGGTGCAACATGCTCCGACTCCGGAGCAATGTCGAGCTGACGCGGATGCCTGGGGGATTCCTCAGTGGAGCATTTTAATGCAGAACCAGGACAAATTCACAGCTCTCGCAAACGGAATGATGGGTAATCGAACGGTAAGCGCGAAAGAGCTGGATGCCAGAAACGCTGAGTTTGCGCAGTGCGAGAAGACGGATATTGCCTTTTCCGGCCGGTATGCCCAAGCTGACCGCGCCTATGTAATCGCGGAATTAGGGCGCATGGCAGATTATATGCGCAGGCACAATCTCATGGAACAGTTCTATTCGGAAGATGACCAAGGTCAACGCTGACGAATTGAAAGTAGTGTGGTCGGATATTGAGATTTCGTGAAAAAGCCACAGCGTGCGCAGAATCGGGCCAAGAGAAGGGCAAAGCTTCGGTACAACTAATCGACTCCGGCGGCTCAAACTTCAAAGGCCCATGTTCCGACTGTCTTCTTGAAAGCCAGTCTCAAATAATGTAGCTTCCCGGATATGAGGTGACAAATGAACGATTTTGCCGAATTCAGTGCGCCGCTGACGCTTGTTGCGAACAATCCATGCTCGACTTCAGTTGAATCCGATCAGGCCCGAAGTTTGAGTGGTGAACTTATGGATTTTCTTAGCGGGAAAGCTATTTGGAATAGTCGGGGTACTTTCGTGGCTGAGATTCAAACGGAATCGCTACGACGGCGGATTAAAGATTTCCTGTCCGCAACACGCGACCGTCAGGTTCGGGCGGTTCCGAGTCCCAGCTCGCGCCGGTGGGCCCCTAGCTTTTACCTATGATCGCTCAATGGACAGTTCGGGTTGCGGCCCGCCATCGCCAGGAAGATGTTCGAAGTGGGCGGACTGCCTTCCACTGCCACTTTCCCTATGCGGACTCACGCGTTGTCCACACTTAACGCACTTTAGTTCCCGCCGTTGTTTCGCAGTTAATTTCAGGGCATCGGCGATTCCCATTCGCTTGCCCACAGCGGTTCGACATTCCGTGCTCAGCGGCATTCTTGAGGTCCTTCCATTTACTTGTATCACGCTTGTATCGTGCGGGGCAAACCGCACTGAAGTGAGCAACGATAGTCCTCGCCAAGAGACTAAAACGCGGCGTGGTTAACAAAATTCCCGTGCACATTCCTTTGCCAGATCGTGACACGCATGCTCGACGACCTCAGTATTGGGGCGACATGTCAACCAGTTGAGCAAGCGTTAACCAATGGCGTGCATGTGGAACACGCTTCCCCGCCCGAATGTTGGCTGCGTAAACGCCAGACACACGAAGAGCGCTAGATAAGATGGAGACACTGACCCCGCCAAGACGCGGTTGTATTTTGTCTCGATAAGTTGCTTCGTTGAGCCAGACTGGTAGGTCAGAACTCTTCCAGGCATGCTGGGCCAGGGCATTGCGCCGCTGAGTTTCGGCTCGTTTCCCTTGGGCCTCTGGCGTATGTGCCGCAATCCGGCCAATGTGTGCAGCTCTTGCGAGACTGGCTGTGTTTGACTCGCTGGCGCAAGCAAAACATTGACGGTGGCGCGGATTGACCGGGCCTCCACATGTATTGCAAATCCTGGGAGCCTTCAATCTGGCTGCGCTCGCTGCAATACTCGCCTTTCCTTTGGCCAGGCGTTTGCGGTCTCCGGTGAGTCGCGTTGCCGGACCAAGTTGAGTACTGTCCTTTCGTATTGTTGACCACAACGTATGAGAGACCCATTCAGCCAGGGGCGCTACAAATCGTGCCCACGTTGCCGCCGTTTCAGATAGGCGCACTGCAAACGATCCCATCAAACGACAAGTACTGTCGCGCTGCTCGAAGAACCAAGCCTTTCGCAACGGCTCTCGTAAAATCCAATTCAGCAAGTAAGCGTCAATCTCCGGTCGAACCGGCTCCATCAGATCACAAGCCAAGCTGTCTCGCGTTCGCGTATCAAAGTGCATAACACCGAGACCTGGATCAAGGCCGAGCGCGGCGAGAGCTAGGCGCGCTTCGGATTCGAGCACAGCATATAGGTAATTAAGAATCGCCCCTGTAGGGTTGACCGCCAGCCGGGGAGAATTGGTCAATGGCGATATGCGGGTTCCGAAGGTCTGCCAGTGGGCTGGTACCCGGTTCATGTCTTTTGTCGGATACATCACCGGCACTGCGCGCCAAGCAGACCAATATGCGGATGCTGCCCGAGACTCAACAACCCGCAGCGCATCCGGGGTTTGGGCGTGCTCGATTGATGAACGAAAACCAGCAATTGCGTTCGCTGTATCACTATCGTTGAGATTGGTGCGCGCAACTCGCTCTTGCCCTTCCAACTTGTGAGCGACTAGTTGCCGGGCAATGTGCATCGCGACGCCGGAATTGTGAGCCAGTGCTTGTGCGCGCCGGAGGCGAGCATCGGATGGGTAGACTGGGCCTGTCGTAGCGAGTACCGAACCGTCGCGATCTAGCATAACAAAAGCCGCGTTCTGATCGGCTAGCCATCGCAACGCTTCTAGCGAGACCATACCGTCTGAGCCAATCACTACGAGACGCCGAAGACCATGTCGAACACGAGCAAAGCGATACTTCCGACGATCCGGACCGATGCCGTCCTCAACGTTCAGATGACCGCGATCCACAAAAACTCGAATTCCATACCCGTAGAGAGTCACGCTGCCATTGCGGGGGATCAGCAAATTGCGAGACTGCGAGAGTTGCGATACCGTTGCGGAAGCTGCCATTGGAGCAATACCTCCTATGGTGGTTAGGGCTTGTCGTCTGCTTCCAACAGGCGGCAGGCCCACTTTCAAGCTTTAATTATCACTTAATCGTCATACAAGGCTAACCGATTTTCCCAGATACGTTTGATTGTCCGTTCGCTGACTTGTTTTCCAGCCGTCGCGAAGGTACCCGAAACGCATTTGAAAATATCTGAGATCTTTTTGTTTTGTCCGCACTTTATTCGAGAGGCGATTAGATCACATGCCTGACGCTTTTCCGTGTCGCTAAGTATTGATCCGCGACCTGGACCGCCCCGTCGCGGCAATCGCTTCTGTAATTCCTTGAGTTCTTTTCTGACAGTAGAAGCGACTTGCGGTGCACCCTTCCGCAGATTCACCAATACTTGGTTGAGTTGTTCTTCAGTGCAGCCCTTTTGCCCGCCTGTTATTCCGGATTCAACTAGCTCGTTCAGCTTATAAACGAGCGCAGCTTTAAAAAGATCGTCACCTTCGCCATGCTGAGCCAATGATCGCAATCTTTGTTCAGCTTCCTCGACCGACATGCCAAACATTTCATCAACGATCTGTCGAACAGCCTCCTTGATCCGGACCCTCAGTTCACGTGCCGAGACTAGTCCACTTCTTCTCATTGTTTCACAGTAGTCCAAAAACAACTGGACATCATTATGGCCTTAGCAAGACCAATAAACAAATCAGGGATGTTCATCTAGACCTCAATCAAAAGTAGTTGCGGCCTCACCATCGAGCGTTCGTAATGCGTAACAGACAACTAGGCATAAGTTGTCACTGAAAAACTGAGGAAATGAATCGATGGCACCCCACTCGAAGGGCAGTTTGCAGCCATGCATTAATCTTCACTGTCGTATTTGCGGCGTACGATTTCGGGGCGAGTTCGACGCTGACCTCGAATTCCGAGTCGTGAGCCATATCGAAGCTAGACACCCGCTTCACGCCCTTCCTTTTGGCTCTGAGTTCGCAGAAATCGCCAAACAGAAGGCCGCCGAATACAAACGGTTGGGAATCGCTGATGCGCAAACACCGCAGCGCCAATGGGGTTTGCTCTCGAAGCACGCATGATCGCTCACCTTGAAAGCAAGTGCCCAGGGAAAGTTCTGTCCTATCTATCGGAATGCTGGGAGATAGGCAGGCAAGTGAAGGCTGAATATGCGCGACTTGGGGTCAATCGATGAGACGCAACGCGATTCCGACCAATGACCAGGAAGAGCAAGATCGCGACCGCGCCCTGGGCGCCCTGGGTCTCCTACGACGTCAGGGGATCGCTTTTCGCGTGGCAACAGAGATCATGGGGACCAACCCGAAGACTGCAAAGCCGTACGTTAATTCGGCTCTAAGAAAGGATAAACGCGGTCGGTATTACGCAACCCTCTATGATCGTATTCCGCGGCGGCTAAATTTCTTTATGGCGGATGGCTCTCATCCGATAGTCATTCGCGATTCCCGAACAGCATCGCGCATTGCTGAGTACAGCAACGCCGTACGAACTTACCTGAGAACCGGCGAAATCACTGCACTTGTACAGTTCAGTGGCAAATCATTTCGTTCAGGCGGAGTAGTTTATCGCTTTATTACAGATCGTGACGTGCTCGACAGACTCGCGGACGCTGGTTCATTGAGCGCAATTGAGAGTCTGTACTACGCCCGGATGGCCTCGTGAAAGAAAACGACCCAATTGGAAATGATGCGAGAGAGGCAGAGCATCTGCGAAAGCTCGGCCCTCCACCGCACATTTGCATTTTTTGTGGCTGCGGCGATCCGGCGATTTTGATCCCAAAGCCGTTGAGTTGGCTCGCTAAACGGGTACCGCGCAGCGTGCTCGAACGCCACCATGTATTTCTTCGGGCTCTCGATCCTGATTTTACAGTCCTGCTTTGCATTCTCTGTCATTTCAAAGTCACTCAGGGTTATGTGAAGGCCGGAATTGAAGTCGGTCCCGAGCCTGATCCCCAAAAACGAGTCAAGTGGATGCTGAAGGCTCTCGCAGTGTTTATGCGAATGCTCTCCAAGGCAATTTGGCACTGGAGCGAACTACTTTAGAGGAGACCCAGACAATGACCAATCCAAAAGTGATTGAATTGCGCGCTCACACAGAACTGCTTGACGCTAAGAGTGACACGAATCGAACTGAGAAGACCCCATCAAAACTACCGAAGAAATGGCCTGAACGGGCTTTGATTCTGGACTGTGAAACAACAACCGACCAGGCCCAGGCCTTATTGTTTGGCACGTATTTCTATTGCCGGGCGAAGGGCGGGCAGTATCGGCGCGTCGTTGAACAAATCTTCTACGCTGATGAGCTGGATAGAAGTAGCGTGGAGATACTTCAGGCCTATTCGCGAGCCAATATGTTGCCGCCGCCTCTCACACGCAAGCAATTCATCAAGCGAGTGCTGCTCCGCGCCATTCGCGCGGAAGCCCTAATTGTCGGTTTCAACTTACCGTTCGACCTGTCTCGAATTGTGGCAGATGCCTGTTGGACGAAGCGGAACGGTGGTGGATGGTCCTTCACCTTGGATAAGTTCACCGACAAAGACACCGGCGAACTGCGCGAGGATCAATACATGCCTAGGCTCATAGTAAAGCCCAAAGATGGGAAAGGAGCTTTCTTTAGGCTAACCAAGGTTGCCCCAGTGTCAAAGAAGAGGCCAAGGGCAGCCAGACAATATCCGACGATTCGTTGTCTTGATCTCAAGACACTCGTCTGGGCATTGGACAACGAGTCACACAGCCTAGACTCCGCGTGTGCGAAGAAAGGGATTCCGGGGAAACTGCCTCACGTGCCGTCCGGCTTGGTATCCAATGAAGAAATCGCGTACAACCGGCAAGATGTGGCGGCGACGTTGGGATTGCTCAACACGTTGCGTACAGAGTTCGACCGCCACCCACTCAATTTAATTCCTGATAAAGCCTACTCGCCAGCATCGATTGCCAAAGCCTATCAGACGGAGATGGGAATTATTCCGCCGCTGCAGAAGTTTGCCATAGAGCCAGAAATCCTTGGCATTGCGATGCAAGCCTATTACGGCGGGAGAGCAGAATGCCGCATTCGTCACAGCGCGGTTCCCGTGGTCCATACCGACATTCGCTCTGAGTATCCAACCGTCAACGCCTTAATGGGACTTTCGCATTTTCTTACAGCCGAAGAGTTACAGTTCGAGGAAGCGACGCCAGCCATTGTCGGCTTGCTAGCAAGCTCGACTTTGGACGAGGTTTTTGATCCTGATTTTTGGGAAAAGTTGGCCTTTTTCGCTCTCGTGCAACCAGCCGGTGAAATCCTTCCTGTCCGAACGAAGTACAACAAGGATCACAGCAACATCGGTGTAAACCCCCTCTCATCCGAAACGCCTATCTGGTATGCGGGGCCAGACATTGTTGCTGCCAAACTGCTCGGTGGGCAAACTCCAAAGATTCTACGCGCCATACGCGTTGTCGCCAGAGGGCAGCAACCCGGCCTAGGACCTGTTCGCCTTCGCGGAATGGTAGAAGTTGATCCGAGGACCGATGACTTCTTCAAAGCAGTTATCGAAGCCCGCGCTCGCGTGATGGAAGATCGAAACATGTCCGAACCCGAACGCGAAAGCCTGCAATACTTCCTCAAGATTCTGGCGAATTCAGGTTCCTATGGTCTTTTCGTCGAACTCAATCCGGAGCGTGCCGGTAGCGATCCAAAAACTGGCGCTCCCGCGAGAGCAAAGTTGCGCGTCTTTTCGGGTGAACGCCAATTCGAGACTACGTCCACCGTGGTCGAGCGCCCTGGGGACTGGTATTGCCCTGTCTTCGCATCTCTAATTACGGCTGGTGGACGCTTAATCCTCGCAATGATTGAACGAGCGGTCCAAGACGCGGGGGGCACATATCTTCTGTGTGATACTGATTCCATGGCGATTGTGGCTTCCGAAACTGGAGGGCCATATCAGCTTCAGAATGATTCAGGGAGGGTTCACGCTCTATCTTGGGAAGAGGTTCGCGAGATCGTCACAAGATTTGAAAGACTGAATCCATACGAATTCGGTCCCCGGTCCATCCTCAAAATCGAAAGCGTGAATTATTCGAAGGGCGTGCAACGGCAACTTTTCGGTTACGCAATCGCGGCGAAGCGCTACGCTTTCTTTGCCTACACGCCAAACCGTGAAATGGTCATTGAGAAGGCTAGCGCTCACGGTCTTGGATTTCTTTATCCGCCGAAGCGAAACGAAACCGGAAGCCAGAGTTGGATTGAAGAAGCTTGGAATTGGATTCTGCGCAAAGCCCTTGCGCTACCAACCTGCGAACCTCACTGGTTTGGCTTACCCGCCATGATGTCTTTTACGATCTCCACACCAGAAGTCCTAAAGGTTCTACAGCTTCGCGAAAAGGGCCTTTCCTATCGAAAGCGCACCAAGCCGGCCAATTTCATATTGAGCCCGGTCATCGATCCAATCGACGGTTATCCGGTGGGGGTAGACCCTTCCAAATTCCTTCTCATCGCTCCGTTCACGTCGAACCCCTCCCTTTGGCACGGTCTCGTTTGGACAAACCTTTATAACGGAGCGACGTACCAGTTGGCGAAGCGCGACAATCGATTACCTTTTCAAGCTGAAGCGCGAACCTATGGAGATGTAGTCTCCGAATATCGGGGGCATCCAGAAGCGAAAAGCCTTGCACCCGATGGTAGCCGTTGCGTTGCGCGAACCGCTGGCGTGCTGCTTCACACTCCGGTGCTGGCCGCTCACGATTTTGCGACCATCGGCAAAGAAACAAACCGAAAATGGGAATCTGAAGACAATATAAGCTTACTAGAGACCGAAAGGATCCAATACCGCCCGACCGAAACGGAACGACTTACGACCGACTTTAATCTTCAATGCAGGCTACAGGGATATGCGACTAGGACTGTTTCTACGCTTGCTAACGTGAGTCGCGAGACAGTTAAGGCTGCAAGACGCGGCAGAAGGATTCAAAAGGCTAGCGCAGAGAGACTTTGGCGTGCTGTCGACGCCTTGAACTAACACCAAAGCTCTAGTCCTTGATTGTCCGCCTATCGAAAGAACGTGCTTCGTCGCGAATCCAGGCATTCGGTCTAATTCAACGGGGAAAACGTAGGTGCGGTTATTCTCGCCCGGCTAAATAGTTATCCAAAGCCCGTTCCAGTTCTTCCGGAGGTTGCTTATACCAGTTAAGCTGGCCTGCCTTCCCGGGGATGGCTACGAACCTGAAAACCTTTCTCGACGCAAGGAATGTCAACGGCCATGGTCGGTATTCGATGACGATCCCAAGGTCTATGCGACTTATTGGCCATCCTCCCATCCCCACTCCGCATGGAATTGTCAGCGTGTCCGACGGGCTCAGAATCGGCAAACGGTCGCCATTTCGGCTGTAAATGTGATCCAACTCGACAGCCCCGATTATTCTCCAGATAAAGCAAGAATGACTGACATCTGCGATTCGCAGGTAGCCGTCATTTAGGACGGAAAAAGAAGCAATCTGATCCCCAACACGAAATGGCTTTTCAGACGAAATCGAGAGCCGCGGGCGCAAAGGGATCAGACCGATTAATCCCAGGGTTACGGATACAATTGTCAGGGCCGCACCCATTCCTGTGAGCTTGCGGTTTCGGGATTGTGATGGCCGCGACGACATCTTGCGTTGACGCCTGCGATGCAATCTTGGCTTTCGTTTCATGCATGTATGCCAAATTCTAGGGCGAGATACGGCTAGGCAAACCTTACGGCGAGGATGCGAAAGCTAAGTGTTATGAAGCCTGAAAATCTGTCGTCCGTAGTATTTTGCCAGTACAACGAATATTCCGAAACTCACGAGCAGCAAGGACCTTGGCTCGGGCGTCTCGGTCCACGTCCCAGGGGTGTAGTTACCTGCCAGCGGCGGCCCATAGCTAGCTTCGTTATAGTCCGTATCTCCGAACGTACTGTTGATGCCAAACAAGTCGTTCATTGATTCATACGCTTGGAGATCGAGCGCCCAAGAAACGATCACGCCAGAGGCGTTGGTGGTTATATCTATGTACTCTGTATTCCAGTACACGCCGCCCGTTTGCCCATCGGTGACGCTGAGGGAGATGATCGGATATGGAAGGTTCGGATATTGGTACGGTCCCGGTCCCGGAGTCGTGGTGTCAGGCCCCAATGGAACCGAGGTCACGAGCGTGGCCATGAAGTTACACACCGGAGGGCATACGTTGCCCTGGGGAAAATACGTGAAGGGCGCTCCGGTATAAATATAGGTTGTGTCGGCTTGGCACGTGCCAGCCAGCATCAGTCCAACCATTATCATCAATAAAGAGATTCTAATCGACGCAGCTTTCGTCATCGGGGCAGGTCCTTTGCAGCGGGGACAAGCGAATCTACACCCGGATTCCGGGCTTTACCAGCGAATATACTTGCGCAGTGGGTGAATGTGTTGGTAACAAAAGTGAGCCATAATCTACGCCCAGCGGTCCATTCATTCAGTCAGCGTAGAATTCGTGGCATCCCGTAGACAGAACGTTACTGTCCCCAGCACTTTCTGGAGATTTCACACCGAAACTTCTAGTCACCGCACTTCATACCTCGGTGGAGTGTTAACAGAGATGGCATATAAGTGTCCTATTAGTTAAACTACTATTGATCAAGCGTCGGAGGTACACGTGGCGAACTATCTCGCGCGAGTGGAGCTGCACAACGCAACTTACGAAGACTATGAACAATTGCACGCCGCGATGGAGCGCCGTCAGTTCCATCGCGTGATTCAAGCCGACGACAAGACTTGGTACTCACTGCCGACGGGCACATACAATAAGTATTCGGCCGCGACCGTACAAGAAGCCCTTAACGATGCCATAGCCGCAGCGAACGAAACAGGTAAGCGTCATAGCTTAATCGTCGTGAGCTGGACTGCGGCCCGGTGGGACGGTCTGCCAAAGGTCTAGAGTGTCTCAACACTCTCATGTGATTTATGAAGGCGCAGTCTTGAGAAGAAATCTGTCGTTCGAAAGGCCAAGGTCGCCCCAGCCTACAGACTCTGCCTACAATTTCTGAGCATCACTGAGGCGGTCAGTCGCCGGAATGTCTTCCAACGAAACATCGCGGAACTTCGGTTGACGCCTAAGCTCTTCGAAGCGAACGCCAATGGCCAAATATATAAGCGCCGCCCGAGCAAGCTTCAGGAGATGTAAGGTTTTTGCTTCAAACCGTTTTCGGGACACCATCAATGCCAGATCATCAACTGGCGCTGTCGTAACCTCGTTCGCTACGACCCGCAAGTATTTGTGCTCGATGCTATTTCGAATCTCGCTAAGGTTTCGAGCCTGCGGTTCAGAAACTTCATCGTTTGCTTTCTCGGAAAAATCCTTCGCTAACCAGTACAAGGCGCAAAAGCCCCAATTATCGTGGAGGTCGAATTGCGGGCGGATAGCTTTGTCTTCGCCTGCGGTCCAAAGGGTGCGGAACGAAACTCTTTTTTCCGGGATACCAAGATTCATATAGGCATTCAAAAAGAAGCCGAGCTTGTCAAAAAGAGAATAAGCAACCCGATAAGCTGTCTTCAACTGCTCAACCGCCAACGAGAGCGACGGCAGAGGTTCAGTTGCCGCCAGAAGCACGTTGCTATCCGAGAAGTGAGCTTTCTTCGTTGTCAAGCCTTCATACAAACACCAACGCGCTGAAACATATTCCTGCTTCATCTGATCGAAGAAACTTGAAAATCTATGGGGCGCATCCACGGGCACAATATGTGTAGGAAGTCCTATCGAGTCAGCAGCCCCGATGGGATACGCGCCGAGGTCGTTCAACGGGTTGACGTAAAGTCGATGGCTTAAGCACCATTCGCTGTAAGCGCGGTCTTCGTCTGATCTGGAGCGATCTGCAGTCATCCTAGGTGGCGACTCGTTCAATTGCTTTACATCAAGGATAGATTCAATGTGTGCCGTTAACTGCTTGACTGCGTTAAGCGTGCGCACATCACTGACATCTGTGTAGATAGCAGCTGGTTCGTGTGCTGCTGTTGCTTCCTTGTGCGCCATCCACAAAAGCAGTATCTTGTCGTCCTCATCTTCCAAACCATTCGCGTATTCGGCAAATGCTCGCGCTCTGTTACACAGGGCCATGCCGAAATTAGGCCGAACATCGAGCGTTCGACGCCAGAAATCAATAGCCTCTATAATCCGACCGGTGACGATAAGTCGGTTGCCGACATTATTTAGGAGCTTGCACTTGATAACTACAGGTGCTTGATCGAAGGCCTCATTAGAAATCGCACGGCGTAGGTAGAATATTTCTCGGGCTAGGGTGCTCTGTTCCCAAGACCATGGCGTGCCATAGCGCTCGCCAGCGATCGCGTTCGCGTGACTCAAATCGAGGAGAATGGCCTCTTCGCCATATACCAATCTTTGTTCCAGGGACTCGTGCCAGGTAAGAGCGCGGAAAAGCGCGTCCTTACGCTTCAATTCGATTGCAAGCCTGGTCAGTTCAACAGTGACGTCGATAGCATCCTTATTCGTCAAGCTGCCGATGTCTTCTTGCATCAGATGATCGCAAAGGTGATTCGCCAATTTGTTGGAAATTTCACCCATAAGACTATTGGCTACATTTTAGCGGCTCCTGACAGTATGCCCAAGCGGTGAGCTGAGGCGTCGCGTTCGCCCACCAAAGCCCGTGCTGGATGCGGTAGGCTATCTCAACGGTAAACGCTTGCGACTATAAAAAACTCCGACCAAACCTGCCATTCCAACGCCGAGCATGGGCAAGGTGGACGGTTCAGGTGTCGTGATCGGAGGATTTGGGCTGAACTCGATGGAGAACTCGCTTGCATTGGCAAAACTCGGATCGATTGTGATCGGATCTTCGACAAAAGCGGTGCAACTCGAAACGGTCGGCGGTACTGTGCCACCGTCTGACGCGGCGTCGCATTGGGCCAAGAGCGTTACACCATATTCCACATCTGAGGTGAGATTGCCCGACGAGTTTACAGAGAAAGAACCCTGAGAGGCCGATGGGGCGCCGTCGCAGGACGGGTTTGGATTAGGTACGCCGCCTAAAGATGCACAAGCGACATAGGCGGCAAACCCGGTGTTCGCCGAGAACTCAATCGAGGCCGAGGCGGTGGAACCGGTGGGGCTCGCTGCTGCTGCCCCGGCTTCGTCGAAATCGACTGGGACAGATGTGTTGGCTGGCCCGACGATCTCAAAATAGTAGCGCACACTGCTATCGAGAAACGTGGCCGGCACGAGTGCGAGTGCCGAGGTAATGCTGACAGAAGCCGAGGCGGTTGCCTTTCCAGAAGCATCGACATGATAGGAATTTGACGCGGTGCCGAATAAACATCCCTCAACACTTTGTGCGCACGAGCCAGGCATACCCACCGTCGTCGTGCCGGGACTCGCCAGTGCCCCTGACCCAAAAGAAAATACGGCTAGAGCAATGCCATCCTTGCTCAGGAACATAGGTTTGCGGAGGCAGAGTCTGAAAACAAGCGCGTGGAGGAGCTATTCGGGCCTGCCAGCGGCATCGAAGACGAACTCATACTTGAATATGTGCGGGCCGGCAATCCGCGTCGTGCAAAAGAGATATTTGCCGCGATGCGGCGGAAAACCAATGGGATTGGTAATCCCTGCGTAAACACGATCGCCTCTTGTGCTGTTATGGGTCATCGGGAAGACACGCTGAAAATCCTTGAAGCGAGGTTTCAGGAAAGGGCTGATTTGATGGTAGCCCTCAGGACAAATGAGATGTATGCGAGCCTCCGGTCCGACCCACGTTTTCAAGATTTACTAAACCGAATCGGCAACTAAGAGCGCCGCAAGAAAATTGACCTTACAGGGGCGGGTTTGAATGCCTGCCGCAAACTTCTGGCGCGAAATCGGAGGTTGAGGATCTATAGGAGGAAGTTGAATCGTCCAGCGACCCTGAACTGCTCGTAGGTGTAGGTCTCGATGCGAGGCTACTCGGGCTTTTATGGGCAATGTTGCCGGGGCAATGCGGTGGACGCTGTCCAATTCGGTATGGCACTCGTACGCAAAGGGGTTACGCTCGATCCGTCGTTGATAGACCGTATGCACCTTCAGAAGATATTGAGCGGCCAGTGACGGATGTTAGAAACCGATAGAGCTACGAATCCGTTAGGGCACAGCGTGTGCTATCAACGCAGCGTGAGGTTCCGCTGAAGCCGATCCGTTGGCTCGCTAGGTGTTGCTGCGCTCAGTCAGCCGATAACTCTTAGGGCGTGTCATGTTCTTGATGAAGCTGGCGCGCCGGAAGCGCTTTGCAGACCAATCCTGATCAATCGCCACCATCCGGACAGGCTCAAAACCTTCACGGCCAAGAACGTTCCAGCCGTTGTCCCTGTTGATCTGCGACTTGTATCTCTTCGAGGTCCCTTTAGGATAGGCGAACCATATGATCGCGTCCCCTTCCGCCTTAAGGGCAAGCTTGGGTGCCAGGACATCGATCTGCTGCGGCGTAGTCACGAACGCCAACGAAAACGTTACCTGTTTCGCTTTCTTCAAATCGCGAATGACTTCGACACCTTCCAGTGCAGCGAGTTCGCTTTCGAAACTGCTCGGTGAGTCGAGAACCACAATCTGCTTATGGCCTTTAAGATTCAGCTTTGCGAATACCGTTGCCATTTAGTCCTCCGGCTTCTTGTCTAGCAACGCCGCAATAAGTTAACTCTGCCGTTTATCCTGGTTTCCTTGGGGTTTCTGCGCAACTGCTTAGCGAAGGCCTCGGCAAGCCGAAGAAGCTACTTCCGCGTCATCCGGAATTCGATCATCATCCGCTCTTCCCCTTTGTCATCGATCAGGAAATGGCGATGGAGGAGAACGTGGCCGTCTTCTTCAAGGTGTGCGCGCGCGACCGTCTTGCGCCCAGGACGATCGGGGTCGAGGGGCGTGGTCCAAAGGACGATGTTCTTCCCATCGAACGTGCCGTCGCTTTGGCGAATCGACATCGTCGTCTGCCGCGAGTCGAACCACACGGTTGTGAAACGATTCGTTTTGGAATCGAAGCCGGAGATTCCGGTGCCGGTGGTCTTCGTTCCGTCAGACTCGAAGAAGGTAAAATCCGACTGCAGAAACTTGCCATCCTGGATCATGAACTGCTTACACGTGCCCTTCGTCACGATCGGCTTCCCGTTCATCGGAAAGAACGTCTTGATGACGTCCCAATCGCCCGCAAATTGCGCGAGGAGCTTCTGACCGGCGCCCGGCACGTTCGGTGGCTCGTATTGATTGTGGGTTTGCTGCGCGACCGCCGCAGTAGCAAAGAGCAACGTCACCGCAATCCATTTCGTCATGGCGCGGGATGATATACGAAAATCGCAAGCTCCGCACGCCTTTTGGGTTAGCGAGCCGAATGCTCGGACAAGCTTCACATGCATTACAATTTCCGAATACGCCGTCAACGCACGCTGGGGCGGCCAACCTGCGTTGTCTAACATCAAGATGCGTCTCAAGGTGGTATCCTTGCTCGCGTCGCCAGAACAAAGACAAAATCGGCGGTTGCAACGTAGCTGGCGGCCAAAGGAGGCTTCTTCATGAACAGGACGATGGGTTTGGTTTGTGTTGCGCTGCTGACATGCGGTGCCGCCATTGCGCAGAGCGGGGATAGCGCAAAGGCCCCGAAGTCCGTAGTGGTTCACTTGCAAAGCGCGCAGGGACAAGATGCGGGAACCGCCACGCTAACCACGGCAGTCACCGGCGTGCGAGTCCGGCTCACGGTGAAGAATCTGCCGCCCGGCGAGCACGGAGTGCACATCCACCAGGTGGCGAAATGCGATGCCCCGGACTTCAAGTCCGCCGGCGCGCACTTCAATCCCGACACCAAACAGCACGGCCTGGAGAACCCCAATGGTCCTCACGCGGGCGACATGCCGAATTTAAAGGTGAAGCCCGATGGAACATCGAATCAGGCCATCATCGCGCCCAACGTGAACATGAACGGCGCCAGCGATCCGCACTCGATTTTTGCCAACGGTGGGACGGCGCTGGTGATTCACGCCAAGATGGACGACCAGAAAACCGATCCCTCCGGTAACTCCGGAGACCGTATCGCGTGCGGCGTGATCATGATGCCGGGACACTGATCCGACAACGGACGGAGTTGGCCGGAATGAGTTGGCGATAGAGCCAGATTGCGATTACGACGATGGCTACTGGATGCGCTGAGGTTCGGCGCCGCGGCCGATGAGGGATTCGAAAATCGCGAGGACGTGCCGCCGGTACTCGACAACCCGGTATAGCACACTGCGCAGTTGCGGCTCGCGTTCCGCTTCGCGATGCCACTTCGCCAGAACCTCTGGTGGCACGGAAATATCGCGTCGCAGGTTATCGGCGCTATGTCCCCTCAGGAAGAGGCCATAGAAAAAAGCTGCCTCCCGCTGCGGGAAGTCAAAGTCGCGCGCGGTCTCGTCGGTGACTAGCGGGTTGATGGTCAGTTGGCCCATGGCTGAAGAAAAATGCAGTTTACCCGAAACGCGGCCTCCGTCAAGGGGAAGCGGGTACTAGTTTTATATAATTGATTCTACGGGAGTTGTACTAGCGTGAGGTCCGTGCATAATCGCGCAGCACAGTGATATTGGGCTCGTAGGAACCGATTCGCCCGGCATCCACCGGCAGGCCCATCTTTTCAGCAAGATCCAGGTTGATCCCGGCGCGATCCAATTCCGAAAGGCTAAAACCGACGGCAGGCAGGATCCGATTACTTTCTCCCGGATAGACAGGCCGGGGCGGGCGGTGCCGATTCCAGGGGCGCCGCGAAAGCTCAAAGAACTGCTGCCAATCTCGCTTATTCCACATCATCGCTATATCCCTGTTGCCGTGAGGGACTCGCTGCCCATTGTGATGCGAGGTGACGCCTAGTGGTCGCTTGGGCGGCAGGCCCGATGTCTCCGTATACGCTTGATTCCACGGAGCGTCTACGAGAATCGTATGGGAATATGTCCAGGACGTGAATAACGGATGGAATCTTCGGACAGCAGCCTGAAGGGTCCTGCAGGTGCGATTCGCTCGGCTGCTATTCCTGCCCTTGATTGCTATACTGAGCCTTCCGAAGAGCGTTTCACGAATCGATTCATGACGAAGCCGCACATTGTCGTGCATTACCACGAGCTCTGGCTCAAGGGTGGAAACCGCCGTTTTTTCCTGGGAAAGTTGATCACCGCCATTAAGAGAGCCCTCGAGGGCGTGGGCGTCGAGAGACTGCATTGCCCGGGCGACCGCGTCGTAGTCGAATTGCGCGAGGGCGCCGCGGCCGAGCCGGCTGTGGAGCGATTGTCGCGCGTGTTCGGAATCGCATACTTTGCGGTGGCGCACGTGATTCCCCGCGAACAGGCGGATGCGGATGCAAGTTCCATCTGCCGGATCGCATGGGACGAATTGGCGCCGCTCACTTTTTCGAGTTTCGCGGTGCGCGCAAAGCGAAGCGACAAGACATTTGCACGAACGAGCGGCGAGATTGAATCGCTTGTCGGCCGCTACCTGCTCGACCGGCTGCGCGAGGCGGGCCGCGAAGTCCGCGTGAACTTGAACCAACCGGAAGTTACCTGCCGGATCGAAATCACGCGAGACTCCGCACTCCTGTACGCACACAAGATTCCCGGCGCCGGCGGTTTGCCGCCCAACACCGCCGGCCGCATGACCTGTTTGCTTTCCGGCGGATTCGATTCGGCGGTGGCAGCTTACAAAATGATGCGGCGCGGAGCACACGTTTCCTTCGTGCACTTTTGGGGCGGCGGCGCGCAAGCAGGAGATTCGTCGGTCCATGTGGCGCGTGACCTCGTACGCAGGCTGGTTCCGTGGCAATTCACCGCTAAGCTCTACCTAGTCCCTTTTGAGCCTCTGCAACGCGAGATAGTGGCGCACGCGCCCGAGACGTTTCGAGTGTTGCTCTACCGCCGGCTTATGCTGCGAATCGCCGAGCACTTTGCGCGGCAAAATCATTCGCTGGGCATCATCACGGGCGATAGCTTGGGCCAAGTCGCTTCCCAAACGCTGCACAACATGGCGGCGGTCGGGTCGGTGGCGCAGATGCCCCTCTACCGGCCGCTCGCGGGAGATGACAAAATGGAAATCCTCGTGCTCGCCAGAAAAATCGGCACGCACGATATTTCTGCCGAGCCTTTTCATGATTGTTGTCCGATTTTCATGCCGCGTACACCGGCACTGCACGCCACGATCGCCGAATTGGATCAAGCGGAAGCGAAGCTTGACGTGCCCGCGCTTGTCGCGCGGGGCGTAGAAACCACCGCGCACGAGCGCTATAAATGCGTCGCGGGAAGTGTGGAGCGGGTAGAATCGCTGCGCTCGACGACTGCTAAGGTTTGAGATGGCGAGTGTGCGAGCGCGTTGTGTTTATGTGCGATAGCTCGCGTTGATGTGCACGTATTCCGCGGTAAAGTCGCAGGTCCAGACGCGAGCGCGCCCTTTTCCCGCTCGCAAATGCATCGCAATCGAGATATTCGGCTCCAAAAGCTTCTCGTGTGCCACGCCCTCGTCGAAGGGCAGAGCTCGTCCGCGCTCGAAGACGTGGATTCCCGCCATGCGAATCGCCGCGCGTTCCGGGCGAAAGGGCACTCCGGCGCGTCCTGCGGCGGCAAGTATACGCCCCCAATTTGGATCGCCGCCGGCGAGGGCGGTTTTTACCAACGGAGACGTGGCAATCGTGCGCGCCACCTGTTCCGCCCCCGCTTGATCGGGAGCGCCACGAATTTCAATTTCTACGACGTGCGAGGCGCCCTCGCCATCCGAGACAATCGCCAGCGCGAGAGAGTGGCAAACTTTTTCGAGCGCTTTTAGAAATGCTTTATAGCCAGGCCCGGATGCGCTAAGCGCGGACGCACCGGATGCGCCACTCGCGATCACCAGTGCGGTGTCATTCGTGGAAGTGTCGCCATCCACCGTGATCGAATTGAATGTCCGGCTCGCCACATCGGCCAACGCGCTGTGCAATACTTCCGGCGCCGCCGCCGCGTCGGTCACCACGTAGGCGAGCATCGTTGCCATATTGGGATGAATCATTCCTGCGCCCTTCGCGCAACCTAGCAGACGGACCTGCTTGCCACCGATGCGGCATTGCGCCGCCGCCCATTTCGGGCGCGTGTCCGTTGTCAGGATGGCTTGCGTGAGCCCGTCATAATTCACCGGTAGCGCCACCGCGGATTTTGTCAACTCGGGAAGCGCGGAGAGTATTTTTTCCACGGGCAGCGGGATCCCGATCACGCCGGTCGAGCAAACCAAAATCTGCTCGCGCTTGCAATGGATGGCTTTGGCGGTGGCCTGCGCCGTCGCGACGGACGCGCGCATGCCGGACGGACCGTTCGCGCAGTTCGCATTGCCTGAATTGACCACCACAGCGCGGATCCGGTTTGCCGCAGCCTTAAGGTGTTTCTCGCAAAGCACCACGGGCGAGGCCTTGGCTAGGTTCTGCGTGAAAATTCCCGCCGCAGCCGCCGGCTCGTCCATAAGGATCAGGCCAAGGTCCAACCGATTCTTGCGCCGCAATCCGCACGCCGCCGACGCATAGCGGAAGCCCTTGGGCAGTGCGTTTACTGGAATCGTGTCGGGTACGTTCATGGACAGAAGGCCTTCTTCCTGCGCAAGATCATCGCGGTGCGTTCTCGGACGCAAGTGTCTTGCGCCACTTGGCAATGGCCGCTCGCACTGTTTCGATCGCCGTGCCTCCATAAACCGAATGCGCGCCAAGCGAAGAATCGACGCTCAAAGCGGCATAAAAATCCTCATCGAAGGCGGGAGAGAATTCGCGCAATTGTTTGAGGGGTGTGGTGGTCCATGCCTGTCCAGTGCGTTCCGACGCGCGCAACACTTTTCCAGTGATCTCGTGCGCCTGCCGGAAGGGTACTCCGCGCCGGACCAAATAGTCCGCAGCATCAGTCGCCAGGAGCGCGGGGTCGGACGCCAAATCGCGCATCCGCGCTGCGTTTATGTGCGTTGCCGCGATGGCTCCGGCAGCTACTTCGACGAGGGCAATAGCTTGATCGTGCGCCGCGAAGACGGGCTCTTTGTCTTCTTGTAGATCGCGCTGATAGCTGGTCGGCAAGCCCTTCAGCGTGACGAGAAGCGTCATCAGCGACCCTACGAGCCTTCCTGTCTTGCCGCGCGTCAGCTCCCATGAGTCTGGATTCTTCTTCTGTGGCATCAGGCTACTTCCGGTAGCGTATTCGTCCGGCAGCGTGATAAATCCAAATTCCTGTGAAGCAAACAACACGAAATCCTCCGCAAGCCGCGAAAGATGAATGCCCAAGACTGCAAGCGCAAATAAATATTCGAGCGCGAAGTCTCGGTCGCTTACGGCATCGAGGCTATTTGCAGTTGGGAGCGCAAAACCCAGTTCGTGGGCAAGCGCTTCGCGGTTGACGGTAAATGCGCATCCCGCCAAGGCACCCGATCCCATCGGACATTCATCGGCCGCCTGTGCCGCTCCCGCGATTCGTACCGTATCGCGATGGAAAGCCGAAAGATGCGCCAGCAAAAAGTGGGAAAATAGAATTGGCTGGCCGTGCTGCATGTGCGTCATACCGGGCATCGGCGCACCGAGATTTTTCTCGGCCTGATCGAGCAAAGCTAATTCCAGCCGGTCCAAGCTCTGCCTCAAGCTTGCGGCCGCTTCCTTTACGAACAGCCGAAAATCCGTGGCGATCAACTCGTTGCGGCTGCGTCCGGTGTGCAGCTTCGCGCCGAGCGGACCAAGTTTTTCGATCAGCGCCATCTCGACGAAGTGGTGCACGTCTTCCGCGGCGGATCGATCGAGCCATTCCGGCTCGCCCTCGGCGCGATTCGCAATTGCATCAAGCGTGGCAAAAATCCTTTGCACCTCATCGCCGGTGAGGATTCCAACCCCTTCTAAGGCGTGGGCCCAGGCGCGATCGACGGCGATCTCATAAACCAGCAATCGCCGGTCGAACGAAAACGACCGCTGGAACTGGTCGAAAATCTCGTTCGGGCCGCGGTCGAATCTGCCGCTCCACATCCGGCCGCCGCTGTCGGTGGGTCGCGGAGCGTTCACTTCTTAAAGTCTCCCTGCGTCACCGTCACCGGGAGCGCGAACAGATTGATGAAGCCCTCGGCATCTTTGGGGTTGTAGCGCGTCATCGCAAAGCTGGCCAAATCCTTGCGATAGAGCGAATAGGGGGAATCGCGATGGGTGAAATCCACATTCCCCTTGTAGAGACGCATGCCGATAGTTCCTGTCACGCGCTGTTGCGTGCTGGCAAAGAAAGCGTCAAGCGCTTCCCGAAGCGGCGTAAACCATAGCCCGTAATAGACAAGCTCCGCATACCGAAGCGACAGTAATTCCTGATAGTGCGCGGTTTCGCGATCGACGCAAAGCGCTTCGAGTTCGCGGTGCGCCAAAATCAATAGGGTGCCGCCCGGCGTTTCGTATGCACCGCGCGACTTAATTCCCACGAGGCGATTTTCCACCAGATCTATGCGGCCAACGCCGTTCGCCGCGGCGATATCATTGAGAATTTCCAATAGGGCAACCGGTGCAAGCCTTTTCCCATTCACCGAAACCGGAACGCCTGCCTCGAAACCGATTTCCACTTCGGCCCCGGCGTCCGGTGCTTTTTCGGGCGAGACGATCCATTGCCACATCGCCTCTTCCGGCGCGTTCGCAGGATCTTCGAGAATTCCGCCTTCGTGCGAAAGGTGCCAGATATTGCGGTCGCGGCTATAAATATTGGCTTTGCTTTGTTCGATCGGGATCCTATGCTCGCGCGCGTAGGTGATCGCATCCTCTCGCGAGAAAATCTTCCATTCGCGCCATGGTGCGATGATTTGCAGCTTCGGCCCGAGCGCTTTATAGGTCAGCTCGAAGCGAACCTGGTCATTTCCTTTGCCGGTACATCCGTGGGAAACCGCATCGGCGCCTTGCTCGAGCGCCACTTCCACTTGCCGTTTGGCGATGACCGGCCGTGCAAACGAGGTGCCGAGAAGATACTTGTGTTCGTAGACCGCTCCGGCCTTCAGTGTCGGCCAAATGTAGCGGGTAATGAATTCTTCGCGCAGGTCTTCGATACTGGCAGAGGAAGCTCCCGTAGCCAACGCCTTACGCTTGGCGGCCTCAAGGTCCTCTTTTTGGCCTACGTCGGCAATCATGGCGATCACTTCGCAGCCGCCATAGGTTTCTTTCAGCCACGGAATAATGATGGAAGTATCCAGCCCGCCTGAATAGGCGAGCACAACTTTTTTTGGCACTGGTTGGTCCCTTCAGCTCAATAGCATCAGCAGGATGGCTTTTTGCACGTGTAAGCGGTTTTCTGCCTGGTCATACGCGATCGAGCGCGGCGAATCCATGAGGCCCGCGCTTACTTCCAAACCTCGATGCGCCGGCAGACAGTGCAGAAACACCGCCTCTGCCTCAGCGTGTTGCATCAGCGCTTCGTTCACCTGGAAGTTTGCAAAGGCGCGCTCGCGTTCCTGGGCTTCACTTTCCTGGCCCATACTGGCCCACACGTCGGTATAAACGGCCTGCGCACCCGAGACAGCCTCCTCCGCAGAGCGGAAGAGCTCGATCTTTCCTCGTGTGTCCTTGGCGGCGCGTTTTGCTTCCGCCACAATCTCCGTCGCCGGCTCGTACCCTACCGGCGTGGCCACGCGGACGTGTGCGCCGACGCGCGCTCCGGCCAGCAGCAAGGAATGGCACATGTTGTTGCCATCGCCCACATAGGCGAATTTCAATCCCCGCAGATTACCGAAACGTTCCTCCAACGTAAAAAAGTCGGTAAACGCCTGGCACGGATGGTAACGGTCCGATAATGCGTTAATCACCGGAATCGAAGCGTACTGGGCCAATTCCTCGATCACACCTTGCTCGAACGTTCTGGCCACGATTCCCTGCACCCAGCGTTCCAGATTTTTCGCTACGTCCTTAATGGATTCGCGCTCGCCCAAGTGCGTGAGAGTATGGTCCAGGAACACCGCGCCCCCACCCAGGCTCTGCATGCCAACATCGAAAGTCGTTCGCGTGCGGAGGGAGGGCTTTTCAAAAATCAGAGCCGCGTAGCGGCCCGGCAGAGCGTTGCGATAGGTTTCCGGTCTGGCCTTCACATCTGCGGCCAAGTGAAATAGCTCTCGAACCACGAGGGCGGGCCATTCCATACCCGTTAGCAGATCGCGGGTGATACCGAGAGATGCTGGGGCTAAGGTATTCATGCTCGGCTTATCTCGCGGCCACAAGCGATCGCTTGCCCTGCGTGTCTCCCGCCCTTGACGCACTTCGCACGGCATGCACGGCCGCCTTTTTCGGCTGAGTCCGAGGTGTTTTTGCAAGCACCGCTTCCATCCGCGTTAAGAAGTCTTTCACTTGCGAAGACATGATAATGAAGGGCGGCACGAATCGAAGCGTGCTTTGCTGGGTGCAGTTGATCAATAATCCCCGCCGGAGAGCTTCGTCAACGAACGCCTGTCCGTCCATCGTCAGCTGCATACCCTGCATCAGGCCTTCGCCGCGAATTTCAGTAACAAAGTCGAATTTCCCAGATAATTGCTCGAGTCCGGCGCGCAACTCCGCCCCGCGGTCGCGAGCATTGGCGAAGAGGCCGTTCTCCTCCACCACTCTTAGAAACTCAAGAGCCACCGCGCAAACCAGCGGGCCGCCTCCAAACGTCGAGCCATGCATGCCCGGCGAGAAGGCCGATGCAAACTTTTCCTTCGCCATCATGGCACCCAGCGGCAACCCTCCCGCCAATGGCTTTGCGACCAACACAATATCTGGCTGACTGGCAAATTTCTGGTACGCGAAGGCCCGTCCCGTGCGGCCCAAACCACATTGAATCTCGTCGGCAATTAGCGCGGCGTCATGTTGCGAAGCTAGTTCTCGCGCGCGATTCCAGAATCCCTCACTTACGGTGCGAATGCCGCCTTCGCCCTGGATGGGTTCCATGATGACGGCGCAAACCGATTCGTCGAACTTCGCTTCAAGGTCGGCTACGTCATTAAATCGGACGAATTCCGCGCCCGGCACGAGAGGCTCAAAGGGCTTGCGGTATTTCTCCGGCCAGGTGATCGAAACAGCCCCGAACGTTCGGCCGTGAAACGAGTTCTCGAGGGCCAGAATCTTCGTCTTTCCCGCATCATGCTTGCTGTGTGCGTAGGCGCGCGCTAACTTGAGCGCAGCTTCCACCGCTTCCGCCCCGCTATTCGCGAAAAAAACACGATCCATGCCGGACCATTTGGCGAGTTTGCGCGCAAGTGGTCCTTGGTAGGGGTTGTGGAAGAGGTTGGAGACATGCGTCAGACGCCCAGCTTCACGCCGTAGGGTTCGCACCAACCGTGGGTGCGCGTAACCCAACGCATTCACCGCAATTCCTCCCAGGAAGTCGAGGTAGGCGCGGCCGCGCTGGTCGTAAAGCGTGCAGCCTTTGCCGTGAGTGAATACCAGCTTAGGGCGCTTGTACGTGTTGGCGAGATAGCGTTCCGCTTCACGGATGGTTACGCCAAAGGAAGCATTTTTTCGAGAGACACTTTTCTTAGGATTGGGCATGGGCAACCAGTTATGACGCCATTCGCGCGGCTGCTGGGTATGCCGCCGGAAGGACTCGTGTGCCAGGACCCTTGCCGCCATTTGCCGCGGACAGAAGCCCGTCGGCCAGCCCTCCCCCCACAATTCTCACTTGCTGGACGCCGGCATCGAGGGCGCGCTTGCACGCTTCCAGTTTTAGCACCATACCGCCGGAGACTTTGTGGTGGCGGATCAAGTCTTCCACTTCGCTGGCGGAGACGGCCTTTAGCACCTTTCGACCATCAAGCACGCCGGCCACGTCGGTGAGGTAGATCAACCGATCTGCGTGAATAAATTCAGCACACGCTGCGGCCATGTGGTCGGCATTAATGTTATAGAGTTCACCATCGGCGCCTAGCCCGAGACACGATGCCACCGGCACGACGCCGTTGCGCCAAAGCGATTCGATAAACTCCACATTGACGCCCGTCAAATACCCGACGTAGCCCAAGCCGCCGGTAATTTCGTTGTGCACCATCGGCTCGGCGAGAAACGTTCCCGCATCCGAAGCGCAAAGCCCGATGGCCGGCTGTCCAGCCTGCGAAATGGCTCCGGCGACGCGCTTGTTCAGCAACCCGCCAAGAACCATCACGGCTACGTCTCGCGTCTCGCGATCGGTCACGCGCAAACCACCCACAAAACGGCTCTCGATACCCATGCGCTGCAGCGTCGAGGTAAAGATCTTTCCGCCGCCATGCACGATCAGCAACTCATGGCCTTCCTGCGCCAAGGTTGCAATCTGGCGCGCAATGCCCGCCACCGTCGCCAGATCATCGAGCAGCGCTCCAGCTAATTTGATCACCAGTCTCATAGCAGTCCCGTCTGCGCCTCAAAATGCCACATTGCGTTCATGTTCTGCACCGCTTGTCCTGCGGCTCCCTTGCCTAGGTTATCCAGGCAGGAAATCACGGTCAGGCGGCGTCCGGTGGCATCGAGCGCGAAACCAATGTCGCAAAAATTCGTGTTCGTCACGTGCTGCAATTCCGGCAATTTACTTGCGGGCCAAATTCGTACCATCGGCTGGCCGGCATAAAACTGGCGGTATAGCGCTTCTACCTCAGAAATTTGATGCGGAGCGGCAAGCCACGCGTAGAGCGTCGAAAGGATTCCGCGGACTACGGGCAGCAGGTGCGTCGAAAACATCACATCGTCCAGCGAAATTCCCAGATGGTCCGTTATCTCCGGTGTATGGCGGTGCGTAAAGAGACCATACGCCCGGAAGTTCTCATCTACTTCCACAAACTGCAGTTCCCGTTTGGCTTCCTTGCCTGCACCAGAGGCGCCGGACTTGCAATCGCACACAATCCCGCGCTCCCGGGCGATCCATCCACTTTCCACTAAGGGCTTTAGGCCCAGAATTGCAGAGGTCGGGTAACATCCGGGGTTTGCCACCAATTGCGCGTCGCGAACCTCAGGCTCGTAAAGCTCAGGAAGTCCGTAAGCAGCTCGCGCTAGCAGGTCCGCAGACGGCGCGGAGAGTTTGTACCACTCCGAGAAGGTTTCCGGGTTTCGGAAGCGAAACGCGCCGCTCAGGTCCACCACTCGCAGACCAGCAGCCAATAACTGCGGCGCCAGCTCGATCGAGGCCTCATGCGGCGTAGAAAGGAAAACGGTTCCCGCTCCGCTTGCGGCGATGGCTTCCACAGAAAGCGTGCGGCAGGGCGCCTCTCCCCAGCCTCGCAACTGTGGGAAAAGCTCCGTAAGGCAACGTGCTTGCGCGGAGCCGTCGCGCAAATAGAAGACTGGCTTTTCGATTTTCGGATGCCGGAGGAGCAGCTTGGCTAGCTCAAAACCTGCATAGCCTGTAACCCCTACGACGGCGACCCGGCTCGGGTCGTTCATCGCAGGAGCTCCTCGATACGTTTTTGCACCGCAGCTCGAGTTTTGGGAGTGGAAGTAATAATCAAGACTGTATCGTCACCCGCAATGGTGCCCGCCACCTCTGGAAAACGTTCGCCATCCACGGCCGACGCCAATGGCTGGGCTCCGCTGGGGGGTGTTTTCAGCACCAATAAATTGCCAGCCGGGCGGATGTCGGAGAGGAATTCCACCAGCGCGCGACCCAGAGCCGATACAGGCGCCGCATCGGACGGTACACCTCCAAGCGGTTTGTAGCCCGCAGCCGTCTTGACGAGCTTCATCTCGCGAATGTCGCGCGAGAGCGTCGCCTGCGTCACGCTCAATTTCATGTGCGCGAGGCGTTGCCGCAGCTCATCCTGGCTCGTGATCGTTTCGCTCGTGACCAATTTTAGGATCTGTCCCTGCCGGTAACGCTTATGGGTGCTCACGGCAACTGCCATATTATTCATCCCAGTGTATAATTATACGAGCGCTAAAGTATCGCTGTCAAATAAAAAATGGAAGAATTTACACACGCACATCTTGCGGGGTCGGGATTGGCCGGGATTCCCGCCGGTGTTATCCTGATCGCATGGAAGTGCCTTCGGCCGAAGCACGGGCCCAGAGCTCTCCGCTTGGCCAGTATCAAATCCTGCTGGAAATTTCCGAGGCCATCGCCCGCCATCGCGACCTCGGCGAGCTCTTTCACGACCTGGCGGACCGCCTGCACCGCGTCCTGCAGTTCGACTATTTGAGTTTGCTGCTATACGACAAGAATCGCGACGTGATGCGGCTGCACATTCTGGAAAGCTCGAAGCCGATGAGTATCCGGGCGGGTTTCGAATTGCCGTCAAAATTCAGCGCGGCAGGCCACGTATTCGAAACACAACAGCCCCTGCAGGTGACGGATCTCGATGACGAAACCCATTTTCCGAAATTGCGTGAGGTTTTGCAGGTGGACGGCATCGGGTCGCTCTGCCTTTTGCCACTGACCACCGCCCAAAGAAAGCTCGGAGCGCTCGCGCTTGGCCGCGGCCAAAAGTGCGCTTATAGCGAGGAAGAAGTCGATTTCATGTTGCAGGTGGCGCGGCAGGTTGCGGTTGCCGTTGACAATGCGCTCAATTACGAGCGCGCGCAACGCTATCGCCAGCAGTTGGCGGGCGAGCGCGACCGGCTCCGCGTGCTGCTCGAAGTGAATAACGCGATCATCTCGCATCGCGATTCCCGGGAACTGTTTGCCGCAATTGCCGCCTCACTACGCCGCGTAATGCACCACGAATACATCAGCCTCGCTCTCTACGACGCCAAGCGGAATGTGATGCGTCTGCAATCGCTGGATTTTCCGCAGGGGCACGGTTTTATCCGTGAGGACATGGAAGTTCCGATCGACGCGTCGCCCGGTGGTATTTCCTACGCGTCCAGAAAACCGGTGATTGTGGGGTCCCAGGATTTCTCGCGCTATGCACCGGTCGTCCGGGAAAGGCTTGCTGCCGAGGGCGTGCATTCCGTCTGTTGTATCCCACTGATTACTCACAAGCAGGTATTGGGCACTTTGAACGTCGCCAGTTTCCGCGAAAATGCGTTCGCCGAAAGCGATGTCGATTTGCTTACGCAGGTCGCCAGCCAGGTATCGATTGCGTTGGAAAACGCCTTTGCCTTCCGTGAAATCGCGGAGCTCAAAAATAAGCTGGCCGAAGAAAAGCTCTACCTTGAGGACGAAATCCGCACCGAGATGAATTTCGAGGAAATCGTCGGCGAAAGCGCAGCACTCAAGCAGGTCTTGGCCCAGGTGGAAACCGTCGCGCCAACCGAGTCCACAGTCCTGATTCAGGGTGAAACGGGCACCGGCAAGGAATTGATCGCGCGCGCCATCCACAATCTCAGCCAACGCCGAGAGCGCACCTTCGTAAAAGTGAATTGCGCCGCCATCCCCACCGGACTGCTGGAATCAGAGCTTTTCGGGCACGAGAGAGGGGCTTTCACCGGGGCCATCGCGCAAAAAATCGGACGCTTCGAATTTGCCGGCGGCGGCACGTTATTTCTCGACGAAGTCGGCGACATCCCACTCGAATTGCAGCCCAAATTGCTTCGTGTTCTGCAGGAGCAGGAATTCGAGCGCTTGGGAGGAAACCGCACGATTCACGTCGATGTGCGCCTGGTGGCCGCTACGAACCGCGATCTCACTCAGATGGTGGCCGACCGGCAGTTCCGCAGTGACCTTTTCTATCGCCTCAACGTGTTCCCCGTGCAAGTTCCCGCTCTTCGGCAACGGCCGGAGGATATTCCATTACTCGTCCGGTATTTCGCGCAAAAGTATTCCCGCCGCATGAATAAACAAATCGAATCCATCCCTGCGGACACGATGGCTGCGCTGATCAACTATGCGTGGCCAGGCAATATTCGAGAACTCGAAAATCTGATCGAACGCGCCGTAATTCTTTCTCGCGGATCCGTTTTGGAAGTGCCGTCCGGCGAATTACGCTCTAACGGCGAATCGGAAACAGCGGCCTTGCAAACTCTGGCATCCGCGGAGCGGGAACATATTCTTCGCGCGCTGCGTGAGTCCAACTGGGTGCTCGCCGGACCCGCCGGCGCCGCCGCGAAGCTGGGCATGAAACGCACGACCCTACAAGCGCGTATCCGCAAGCTTGGAATCCAGCGGCCTGCCTAATAACGTTAAGTCCACTGCCCAGCGCGATTGCCCAGATATGGGCATCTGCCTATATGCGGGCAGCCTTCAGGATTATCTGACATGACACCATAGTTTAAGCCTTTCATTTGCCTATATTTATAATTCCATTAAGGGGCTTGTGAGCGGAAGCGTACGTGCTTGAGTCCCACCCGTTGTACCTCGAGCATGCTGAAGATCACAACTCGCCGCGAAGAGAACCAGTGCACTCTCGAACTTGAGGGCAAGCTGGCAGGTCCGTGGGTTGCTGAACTGGAGACCTGCTTTCGGAGTGAGCTTTCGCGGGGAGGGTCGATCTGCGTTGATTTGCACAACGTCACCTTTATAGATAACGCAGGAAAGGATTTGCTGGCGAAGCTTCACCGTGAAGGCGCATCGCTGGCGGGCAAAGGATGTCTGACGCGCGCCATCATTTCTGATGTTACCGGCCAGACAGTTTCCGCCGATAGCTGCTCTAGTAAGGACCTAGGTAAAAAGCTCGCTCTGCTGTTTTTTGTGATGATGATCGGCCGCAGTGTGGCGCAGGCTCAGGAACAGGTTCCGGTCCGGCTGACGCTGCATGACTCCGTCGTCACCGCTCTTAAGCAGAATCCGCAAACAAAAATCGCCGCATTGCAGGCCGCGGAAGCCGCCCAGACGCAAAACATTACGAGGTCTCAACTTCTACCGCAAGCTCAGTTGGCCATCAGCGAGACCAGGTTACGAGAAAATCTGGAGGCTCTCTTCGGTAGGCCCTTTCCCGGTTTTCCGCAACACATTGGCCCCGTCGATGTGTTCGCGGCGGGCCCGCAATTCACGATTCCAATCATTGACATGTCGCTGTGGGAATCCTGGGCAGCAGCGAAGTCGGATACTGCCGCGGCCAAGGATCAGGTGCAAGTTTCTCGCGAACAAATCGCGCTGTTAGTGACTTCGCAATACTTGGATGCACTGCGTGCAAGTGCGGGCGTTCATGCAGCCGAGGCGCAGGTCGAATTGGCACAAGCGATTTTCGATCAGGCCTCCGATCTCCAGAAGAATGGCGCTGGTACCGGAATAGACACCTTGCGCTCGAACGTCGAGCTGCAGAATGAGAAGCAAAGACTCATTGCGGCACAAACCAACCATCAGGTCGCACTCTTCGGATTGGCGCGGCTGCTCAACATCGATCCGCATCAGTCCATCGAGCTTTCGGATGAAATGAGCTTTTATCAAACTCCGCTGTTTCCGGTAAATGACACGATCGAGCAGGCTTGGCAGAACCGGCCTGAATTAAGGCAAATCGACGCGAATTTACATGGAGCCGAGCAACGCAGGCGCGCCGCAGTAGATGGCCGTCTACCGACCTTGCAAGCGAACGGCTATTGGGACTACCAAGGTACGGCCCTCGATAACGGGATCCCCGTTTATCAATATCAGGCCGGCATCAACATTCCGCTCTTTACCGGAGGCCGCGTTCACGCAGAGATCGCACGCGCAAATCTGGAAGTCCAGCGAGTCAAGCAACAACGGGAAGACCTGCGAAATGAAATTGCGCTGGAAGTAAAGACGGCGCTGGCCCAGCTTGAGGCTGCGCGTCACCAAGTGGACGTCGCGAATCTCGGCGTACAGCTCGCGCAGCAAGAAGTCCAGCAATCGCGCGACCGCTTTGCCGCCGGCGTCGCCGATAACGTGGAAGTTGTGCAGGCGCAAGACGCCCTGGCGCGGGCCAACGACAATCAGATCGAAGCCCTTTTCGAATACAACCAGTCCCGCGCAAATCTGGCCCACGCGGAAGGCCATATGGAATCGCTGTATGCAAAGTGAACTCACTCTATGGGCCCTAAAGTTTTGGAACCGGAGAGCGTAGTGAATAGCGACGCGACGACACGAACCATCGAACCGCCTTCCGAGCCGAATCCAGCTGTGCCGGGCGTGACGAACCAGACTTCGGTGGAGCAACCTGCATCGCAACGCCCTCCCGAGCAGGAAAAGCCCAAGAAACCGGCGCCATGGCAGCGGCCGGGATTCCGCAAATTGATGTTTGCCGGTGCGGTGGTGCTGGTGATCGTAGGAGTCGTTTTGTTTCTTTATTACCACAATCGGGAATCGACCGATGACGCAGAAGTGGATGCGCATCTTGCGCCCATCTCTGCAAAAGTGTCTGGCGATGTCATCGCGGTGCTGGTGAATGACAATCAACGGGTAAAAGCCGGCGATATCCTGGTCCAGATCGATCCGCGGGACTATCAGGTCCGCGTGGACCAGACCACGGCAGCTCGCGCCCTCGCCGAAGCGCAGGCGCGCGGCGCGAACGTTAACGTTCCCTTGACGCGTGAGACTACGCGAAGCGGTTCTACCGGAGCGTCCGCCGACCTGCAAAGCGCCCAGGCTGCCGAACAAAGCGCGGAAGTCGCCTACCAACAAGCCAATTCCTCCGATTTGGCGTACGCGCGCGCGGAGGTCGATAAGCAGCAAGCGATGTACACCAAAGCCCACAACGATCTGGAGCGCATGAGGCCACTCGTCGCCAAGGCGGAAATTTCACAGCAACAGTTCGATGGTTACGTTTCCGCCGAGAAGGCCGCGCAGGGCGAACTCGATGCGGCAAAACAAAAGGTAGCGCAAGCGGAGCAAGGCGTAGCCATGGCGCGCGCGCAGGTGGAATCGGCGAAAGCAAAGGTAGCGCAGGCTCGCGCCGGAGTTTCACAAGCGCAAGCCAACGAAAAGCAGGTTACCGTTCGACAAGCCACCGCCGAAGGGGCGAAAGCGCAGGTCGCACAAGCGCAGGCCAATCTTGAGGCCGCCACGCTTGACCTTAGCTACACCAACGTCGTCGCCCCAATAGACGGCGTGGTTACCGACCG
>Ga0209420_1000130_pt1 | contig 46306 bp, 37 predicted proteins | sample BlaSpr_A8_OM1_O1_FD_187972 | JGI IMG/M metagenome (GOLD analysis project Ga0209420, IMG submission 187972) | Forest soil microbial communities from Thunder Bay, Ontario, Canada - Black Spruce, Ontario site 2_A8_OM1_O1 (SPAdes) (version 2) | ecosystem: Environmental > Terrestrial > Soil > Boreal... | reverse complement strand
TGGCAATCATCGTAGCTTGTCTGGTGCCGCTGTGCTTCATCATGAAGCGTCCGCCAAAACATTTGGAAGCGCCACCGATGCACTAGTAATCATGGCCCCGAATTAATATCGTCTTCGCATGTGTAAGCTACGCAGCGTGGGCGTGCGCAAGCGACGCCTGGGCCAGCGTTCCAACAGGTCGCCGCCGGGCGAGTTCCTCGAGTGCTCGCGCGAAATCGGCGGGCCGCAACATTTCTTCTCCCCAACAATTTCGTCCTGCGTCGATGGCTCGTAGCCAAAGGCAGCTGTCCTCCACCGGCACGCAAAGGAATGCGGTGACCGGCAACCCCGTCAAAGTCGAAAGCAAGTTGAAACCGCTTCCGTCTGGAAGATGCATCTGGCTGAGCACCAGGTCGCTCCCACGCGATTTCAAAAATTCCAATGTGGCTCTCATAGTGCCGGCCAGGTGGCATCGAAATCCCCACCGGTGTAGCGGATCGCTCAAAGATTGCGCGGCCACATGGAAATCCTCTCCCACCAAAAGCACGTTCATCCCGCTGTATCTCATGAATTCCTCCGACGAATCCTCCGTGCTGCTGCGGGCTGGAACTCCATTAGAAAACGACATGCAGGTTTGGCTAGCGGTTTCCTCCAACTGACACGCAGAAAATCGCGCCACGCAAGAAGCTTAAAAGCTACTAGGCAATCTGCCGGGCGTCTTGGAAACGTTGCAGGTTTCTTTGCAAAGCGCGGAGTGCAGACAGTGCGTTTGCAATGATCTCTCTTTCGTGGCTCGAGTCGGGGTCTTGGACCAAGTCTTGGATTCGTGAAAATATGGCAATCTCTGCCATCTGGATTCGCGCGCGAAGTTTTGCGGGGTCATGTTCAAGGAGAGCGTCGCAGTAAAGGGCGTACCATTCGGCTTGGTTCAAATCACACCTCCTGACGCTTGCCAGGATCGCAAAAAAACTAAGAGGGCGAGACTCCGCTCGCCCTCGCGGCTGCCTCTTTCTTACTGGTTCGAGCGGATCTGAACTGCTTGTGTTTCTCCGCCGAATTGCACTTCGGTGATTTGATTGTTGTCGAGCATCACTTCGGTGGTCTTGGCTTTATTGGGAAGCTGAACCCATTGGATTGGGACGTGGGCCAGGAGTTTGCCATCTTGAATCACTTGAAGTTCGGTTCCATTGTCCTCAACCTTCAGTTGATAATCGCCGGCTTTCAAGTGGGTTCCGGCGATGGTGGTAGTGCCGTCGGAATATGCGGTGGTGGAATGTGTGCGTGCCCAGACTGGAATGGCAACAGTGAGCAGAGTCATTGCACATAGTAATCGATTTATTTTCGGACGCATCGATACAAATACCTCCTTCGAAGATCACAAGTTTCCCGCGGAAAACTCGGTGGGCCCGCCGACTTTCTACGAGTGAGCGCTGCACAACCAATCGTGCGCGAGTGCAGCCGCTCAATATAATCAGACGCCAGACCCCATCCAAGGTTTCATAAATTTTCCGAATACCGGAAAGATTTTTTGGGAACTTTTTACCCGCAATCCGGAATTATCTTTAGTAAGACGCACGAGAATTCCACAATCAAGCATAGGATGCTTGATGAAACCTATGTCGAACAAGGAAGAGAGGTTACCAAGATGAAAAAGACAATCATTACATTGGTGTTAACCTGCGCGTTTACCACGCCAGCGCTTTTTGCCCAGACAGCAAACACGGCTACCGAACAAACCGGGTCAACATCGGCGCACTCGGCGAAAATGACGCAGCATTGGGTCAACTATCTGACCACCGTATTGTCGTTGACCTCCGCGCAGCAGACGCAGGTCACGAACATTATTTCTACCGCAGCGACGAGCAAGTCCAGCGCGTCCAGTAGCATGAAAACCGCGCGTACGGCTCTTCAGAATGCGATCCATTCGAACGACGCGGCCGCCATGGAACAAGCTGCCAACTCAATGAGTAGCCTGATCGCGCGGAATATGCTGGCGCACGCCAAGGTTGAAGCTGCGATCTATCAAGTGCTCTCGCCCGAACAGCAAACCAAAATGGCACAGCTTGAAACCGAGCGTGGTCATCACGGTGGACACGGTTTCGGAGCGGGCTTCTGACCGTTTCGCTTCAGCGAAAAGAACTAAATTCTTTCAGACCAAGCGGACCGGGGGATGATCTTTCACGGATCTATCCCGGTCCTCAATTCCGGCTCAACGATTTCATAAAAGCTTACTGAGTTCTCCAGTCTAAGAAACTCCGCAACTTTCCCACCCCCTCTGTGTTTCTAGCGCCGACACGTTGAACTAAGGCCTACACCATCAGAAGGTGGGCTTTACGCCTTCGCGATGGGCAGCCGGCCTAGGGTGTTTTATTTCGCTAACACGGTAATAGTACCGGCCCATGCGGAACCGAGCCTTATGCGGTTGACCAAATATCACAAAGTGGAAGATAGTAGGTCCGTCGCGCTAGGCGCAAGCGCACCTCGTCCCCGCCACTTCCTAGAAGGAGAATCCTATGAAACCCAGCCTCATGGTACCGTTTCTTCTCACCGCCGGTCTTTTCGCAACAACTTCGGCCCACGCTCAGTATGGCAGCACACCGATCAAGCACGTTATCGTGATCTTTCAGGAAAACCGCACGCCGGACAATTTGTTTCAGGGATTATGTACCGCAAACGGCGGCGTGCCGGGATGCAGCGTGTCAGTTACGGCGGGAAAATACGACATCGCGTCAACCTATGTGAATGCCGATAGCCAGATCGTGCCATTAACGCCCGTCGGCCTGGCCACGAACTTTGACCTAGACCACAGCCATGGCGGCCCAGATCTTAACGGAACGGTCAGCGGGTTCAATTTCGAATACAAGAATCAGGGAATCACCAACAAACCGGCAGCCGTCGTTCCACAAGTTTGCGGCGCCAACATCTTTGGCTGCGTGGTGCCGGCCTTTAGCTATTCTCAGTTCATGTATGTGTACAACACGCCCGTAACAAACACGAATGGAACAAAAGGCGGTCTTCTCGATCCCTACATCACGCTAGCCACCACATACGGGTGGGCGAACCTGATGTTTCAGACCAATCAAGGCCCGAGCTATCCGGCGCACCAGTTTATTTTTGGCGCTACCTCTGCCCCCACCGCTACCGACGATATGCTGGGTATCTTTGTAGCAGAGAATGCGGACACAAATTACGGATGCGGGTCTGGAGAATCTGTTCAACTGATCAGGCCCAACGATAGCGCCGAATTCCCGTTCGGCACCGAAACGCCCGGCGATAAAACGGTGGAATGCTTCGACCGCAATGCCATGGATTATCTGCTTGCTAAGCATAACCCTCCAATCACTTGGACGTATTACGCAGCAGGACAGAGCAGCCTGTGGGTAGCGCCGAACTCGCTCGCGAATATTTGCATGCCGGTGAATGGTGTTTGCACCGGACCAGACTGGGTTAAGGGCGAATCGAACGGTTACGTGGACACGAAACCGCCCGACGTCCTAAACGACATCGCCAACTGCGCGCTTCCGCAAGTAAGTTGGATTACGCCGGCCGGACAATATTCTGACCACCCGATCAACAGCGGGCAAGGCCCGTCGTGGGTAGCGGCCGTCGTGAATGCGATCGGAAATAATACAAGCTGCGACGACGCCACCGGCTATTGGAAAGATACCGCCATATTCATAACCTGGGACGATTGGGGCGGTTGGTACGATCACGTTCCGCCGGTTTTCCAGACGGGCGCAAATCAGCGCGACTATCAGCTCGGCTTTCGTGTGCCGCTCGTTGTGGTTTCGGCCTATTCAGCTAAAGCAGGTTACATCAGCAATGAGAAATGCGATTTCGGCAGCATCTTGAAAGGGATCGAGGGTATTTTTGCTCTCAGCAGTCTTGGTTTTGCCGATGAACGCGCGACCAACGATCTCCACGAATTCTTCGATTTTCACCGGGCTCCAACTGTGTACAAAACGATTCCGGCTCCGCTGGCTGCAACCTTCTTCATCGACACGATCACCACGGAGGTAGAACCCCCGGATACCGACTAGCCAACGTATTCGGCGATTGCAGCCGAGCGATTGCGGTGGAATTGATCGCCGTGCATGTCAGCGGATTCTCTCAAGCGACATAGGCGCAACAGAAATTAGCCCAGCTCGGGAGCGTATCAGATGTCTAAATTGATCAGCGGCCTAGGCGCGGCAGATGCAGTTTACTTACAGGCGAAGTTGCTCGCGTCGTTTGTGTCGCCGGTACCCTGGTACACCGCTTCCTGTGGGTAGGGGCACAACGGACGCGTAAACGCGACTCCCTGCGTCGGCACGTTGTTGACGTAATGCGTTGCGATGACCTTTTCCGGTGCAACGCCCTGCTCAACCCACTGCACCAGCGGCGTCAACATATCGAACACGTTAGCGCCCGGCCCGCCGCTGCAGTGGTTCATCCCCGGCACCATGAAAAGCCGGTAATATTCCTGAGTTTTTTCTTGCGACGCGCGCTCCGCGCTCGTTCCGCCTGACCAGTCCGGAAAATTCCTGACGCTCTGGAAATACTGGATGCTCGTCTCGGGCGGAACTTCAGGATCGCTGAAGCCGTGATACTGGATCAGCTTGTTGCCATGCGCGCGAAACTGGCTCAGGTCTGGATTGATCGAGTTTAAAGCTGCCGCCAAGGTCTGGTTCCCAATCACCACTTTGTTGTCCACATACGCTGGATCGGAGTTCCAGTTGAAAGTTCGAAAATCCCAGTTCGGATTGTCGAAGACGAAATTAGCGAAGAACGAAATTCCAATCGCCGCATGATTATCCGTTTGCGGCGCAGGCGGCGGTTGCGGTGAAATGCTCGCGGGCCAGCCATCCGCTTCTCCACCTCTTTCAAATGGCGGGTAATAGCCGCGCTGGTGCACCAACTGATCCGGCCCGGTCCATATATTTCTGACCGCTTCGACCTGCTCGCTCTTTAGGCAGCTCGGAGGCGTCTGCGTTCCCTGGCACAGCAGCGCTTTGGGATTAAAGTGGCAACGCCGCGGATTATTCAGAACGCCATCCACCACGCCATCGAGCGCGTCGCACGCCGCGTTCACCGCATTTCCCAGAAGCATATCCTGAGTAGTGAAAACCGTGCTGGCAGGATTGTTGAACATCTGCCGTAGCACCCACAGATTGCCTCCCACATGGTGGTGCGTGTAGTACGCGACAGGATCTCCGGCAACGATCCCGTCGTAATCGTTCGAAAAACGCTGCGCTTCCATCAGCGCCTGCCGCCCACCCGTGGAGCATCCGTCGAAATACGAGTGTTGTGGATTCTCGCCATAAAACGCGGACGTAATCCGCTTGCCAATGACGGTCATCAGATGAACTGCGCGATATCCGAAATCGATAATCTTTTGCGGATGTCCCAGCGCAAAAGATCCGTCCGTGGAGGTTCCAACGTGTCCGGTGTCGGTGCTGGCGGTGGAGTACCCGAGCTGGACACCCGGCGCTAGTGACGCGTACGCGATGGCCCCGGCAAACCCGCCATTTCCAACGCCCTCAAACTTTCCGTTCCAGTCCGAGGCCGGCATCCACACTTCGATCCCAATCTCGGAATCGCTGGTCGGAGTCAGCGTGGCTGCCACGCGACAAAACGCAGGCATATTTTCGAACATCTCACCATTCGGAGCAGTGTAAGTTCCCGCGGGTATCGACTGCGCCGCCGTGATCGTGGTGTTCGGCAGCTCGAGGGACGCGAGGCTCTCGCAAGTCCCCGCAGCAGCGTAATCAGCTCCCACCGTGGCAAAAGCAAAAATGGCCGCCGTCGCTATCCTTAGTAAGAACATGTCGGGCCCTTCCTCTGCTCTAATTGCAACATACCTGGAGTTATAAGAACCCGCCAAGAAAAATTTGTTGCCAACAAAATTACGACAGACCCTACATTAAACCCCTACAACCCCGCCAAACGCTTCGCGCGACTTTCGTCTTTCCCGCGTGTTTAACACAGTAGCGCCAAGAAACTGAGATCGCGGAAGGCGCCAGATGATTCACGGTTTCTGCGTCAGGGACTTATAAGAAGGAGAAGCACAATGAAGAAAATAGTGTTAGTCGGTTTGCTCATGGCGGTACTTGGAATTTTCATGATACCAACCACAACATCCGCAGCCGGCTTCGGCGTGGCTATCACCATCGCTCCGCCCGTCTTGCCGGTTTACACGCAACCAATCTGTCCCGGTGAGGGGTACATTTTTACTCCCGGTTACTGGGCTTACGGCGTTGACGGTTACTACTGGGTGCCCGGCACCTGGGTCCTTCCTCCACGTATCGGATTTTTGTGGACTCCCGGTTATTGGGGCTGGGGCGGCGGAGGATATTTCTGGCACGTCGGTTTCTGGGGACCACATGTCGGTTTTTACGGCGGCATTAACTACGGCTTCGGTTACGGCGGGTTCGGTTACCAAGGCGGGTACTGGCAAGGCGGTCATTTCTTCTACAACCGCTCGGTGAATAACATCAACGTGAACAACATTCACAACGTTTATAACAAAACAGTTGTGAACGATCGCGCTGCGAATCGCGTGAGCTACAATGGCGGCCGCGGCGGACTTACCGCGCGTCCCACGGCTACTGAAATGAGAGCGAATCGTGACCAACACGTTGCGGCAACTTCCGCCCAAACGCGTCAGGAAGGCGCCGCAAGCGCGGACCGGAATCAACTCGCGTCCGTGAACCATGGCCGGCCGGCGGTAACTGCCTCAACGAGGCCGGGTGAGTTCACTGGCGCGCGCAACGTTGCGTCACGGACTGAAAACAACCGCAGCACAACGCGAGGTACCGAACGAGGTACACAAAACAGCACAGCACGAACGAACACGCGAAGCACAACCAACGGATCGCCTTCGACCGACTTCCAGCGTCAGAGCACCGCAGCGCGTTCTACAGCTAACCGCTCCGCGATGAACAACTCACGCTCGAATAACGCAACGCGCTCCAACAATGGAACACGTTCACAGAACAACGCCCGTACATCGCGCCCCACGCCGCACACTAATACTGCGCAGCGTGTACAGAACAACGCGCGTATGTCACACACCGCAGCACGCACAAACACAGCAGCGCGTTCGCAGTCCCATGCTTCTGCTCCGAGAGCTAGCCATCAGTCCGCGCCGCAACAACACGCGGCCCGGCAGTCTAGCTCCCGCAGCAGTTCCGGCGGGTCACACGGCGGCGGCGGTTCACATAGCAGCGGGTCACGCGATAAGAAGTAACAATGGACCGGGTGATCGGTGGGCATCTACAAGAGGCGCTCTGGCGCAACGTACCAGGGCGCCTTCTCTTTTTAGCCGAATGTTCGGAAGGGCGTCTACATCCCACCGGCTGCCGTCGGATTCGCATCATCGTGAAACATGAAAAGTATTTGCGATCAGTCCGACAAGGCAGCCATCAAAGATAGCGACGCCGCGTTTACTCCATCCAGGAAAGCATTCGCCGGTTTCGATTTTCGAATAAGCGGCACCAGCGGCCCGCTCACCGCAACCAGCAAAAACGCCGGAAGAAAAATTCCCACCGTGGAAACGACCGTGCCGCGAATCCCTCCGAGGATGAACCCGATAAAGGTGGCAGTCGTGAACACCGGTCCAGGAGATGTCACAGGCCCTGGCAAGAATGCAAGACAATCGGAAGTCGGTAAGCGCTCTTATCCAAGGGAAGGTTCACCAATTCCGCTGCTTCCGCGGGACGTGTTATTATCGCGCGCGAAACCATGGCTACCCGCCGCATTGTCGCAAAACTCGCAATATGCGCTCTCTACTGCGCGGCACCCTTCATCCTACCAATTCACGGGCAAACAAACGGCTCGCAGGCCTCATCCGTGCCGCGCGCCATCGTCCTGCACGCCGCGCGCCTACTCGACGTCGAAACCGGCCGCATCGCGACCCCCGGCGAAATTCTGGTTCAAGGCAACCTCATCGTGGAAGTCGGCTCGCACGTGACGCATCCACACGAGTCCGATATCATCGACCTGGGCGACGCCACTCTCCTTCCCGGTCTCATCGACGCGCACGTCCACCTTTTCCTGCATCCGGGCGCCGAAGATTTGCAGACCGTGCAAGAATCCGTCCCGCAACGCACCATACTCGCTACCATCGCAGCACGCGACGATCTTCTCGCTGGATTCACCGCGGAGCGCGACATGGGCACAGAAGGCGCCGGCTCCGCCGACACCGCCGTCCGCAATGCAATCAACGATGGCTTGATTCCCGGCCCACGCCTGCGCATCAGCGGCAACGCCATCGACATTCTCGGCGGCCACGAAGACGCCATCGGCTACAACCCCGCGCAGCACGTGCTTTCGAACGCCACCTATGCCAACAACGCCGAAGAACTGGTCACCGCAATTCGCGGCGAACTAAAAGAAGGCGCCGACTTCATCAAAATTTACGAAACCGGTCCGGACAAAATTGTCGATGGCCGCTTCTCCACTCCCTATCAATACAGCGAAGAAGAACTCGCCGCTGCAGTTCACGAAGCTGCGCGCACAGGACATCGCGTCGCGGTTCACGCCATGGGCGAGCCCGGCGCACTCTATGCAGCCCAGTCCGGAGTTGCATCCATCGACCACGCTTTGCAACTCAGCGACGAAACCATGCGCCTGATGCGCGAAAAACAAATTTTCGCTGTGCCCACCTTCACCATCTTCGAATATTTCGCCGCGCACCCCAACACTCCGGCGCAAGGTGCGCGCGATGCTCAGCTTCTCGATCTTCACGCGCAGGAATTCAAAAAACAAATCGCCGCGGGCATACCGTTTGCCATGGGCTCAGACGTCGGCCCATTTCCGCATGGCACGCAGGCTCGAGAATTTGTGCTTATGGTGAAATTCGGAATGTCGCCGCTCGCTGCGCTCCAGGCCGGAACGTTGAACGGCGCAAAATTATTAGGCTGGCAAAATCAAATCGGCGCGCTCAAGCCCGGTTATTACGCGGACATCATCGCCGTCCCCGGCGACCCACTGCAGGACATCTCCGTCCTACAAAAAGTGTCCTTTGTAATGAAAAACGGCTTGATCTACCGCAAGTAGCTTAAAAATAATTTTGCGGGTGATGTGGCGGCGTCTGCCGGAGTTGCTTGGTGGGTCGCGGCTTTAGCGGCGACCCTTTTTGGATGCGCCCGATTTCGTCCTAAGGTTGCTCGGTGTCTTACTCGGTAGGTTGCCGGCAACTTTACCCACCGTCTTGGCATTCGTTTCACTTTTCTGCGCCGCACCATTCGGCAAAACTTTCCCCGCCTTCAAATCGACGCACACAGAATCCAAGGTCGCCAAGCCTCCATTGGGCGCCGGTGATTTAAATGAAACACACAACGTCTTCCCGTCGCACGTCAGCGTCAAATATCCGAATTTCACAATCGGATCGACCACCAAAGTATCGTCGCCCACCGTAATCGGCGCTTTCCCCACTGTGCTTTGCGGAGGAGTTGCCGCAAATCCGCCGCTGCCCGCAGTGATGTACGGCGTTTCCTTTTTGTTTGGCCCCACGATGCGTGTAAATCTCTGGTACAGATGCGCGTGACCAGACAGAACCGCGTCAGGCCAAAGTCCAGTCTCCTGGCAAACGCTATCCAAGTCCGCCTGCACGCCCGTCGATCCCGCATGCAAGGCGTCCACAGATAGCGGGGGATGGTGCACGGCAATAATCACCGCGCGATTCCCAGCATTACGGTCCGGCGTCAAACGCTGCAATTCGCTCTTTAAAAACGCAAGCTGATCATCAACAATCGGAAATTTGCCGCCTTGCGAAGAGATCACGCCCGGCCCGTCCAACACATTGCTGTAAAGTCCGATGATGGACACGTAGGGCGCATCGAGCGTGAAATAAACGCCCGGCTGCGTCATCACGCTGCGAACAAGTCCGCCCGCGTCCGGTGACTGTCCTGGCGTCTGCGCGCAAAAATTATTCAGGAATGCTTCCAGCGTGGGAACCTGCGGCGCGCTCGATCCCGGTCCAAACACCATGCCATCGTGGTTTCCGGGAATGGCCAAGATCGGTCGGTCGTACGCGCGGAACGGCTCGTAGAACTGATCGTAATAATATTGGCCTTCGCCGAAATTGTAGATCACGTCGCCCAGATGAAAAAAGAACGCCGGCCCATTGATATCTGCTGTCGCGACGTCGTTCGCCATCGCGTCCGCCACCTCCGCTTCATTCTCAATCGCACGTCGAACAGTCTGCTCGCGATTCACCTTCGCCGCTCCGGTATCTCCGACGGAATGAAACGTTATCTTCCGCGCCTGTTGAATCGCGCTGATGATCGCTGGCCCGGCGAAATCCGCGAGTTGCAATTGCATAGGAACGTTTTTGCGAGGTGGTGGAATCTGCTGCAAGTCGTTCTTGTGCAGCTGGTAGTACGGCGAGTTGTAATACGCCGCGCTGGTATTGTCCACGCGAAATGAGACTTCATCTTTACCCGGCTGCGGATCCGCAAACAGCCGCCCGCCCGGCCCTACCAAATTTGGCTTCCTAGCCATACGTTCTTTTCCATTTTACCTTTGCGCTCGCGTAATTCGAAGTACGCTAACGTGAAAATATTGCATGCTGTTTGGATGGCCGAATACAACGGCCCTGCCCGGCATCGCATCGCAACTGCGTAAGGGACGCGAACATGACCTCTTCGAGCCAAGCCGCCGCTGGCACACAAACTTCACGCGCATTACTGGCCATTCTATTCGCGGGTCTTCTCTCCGGCTGCCTGGACATTACCGCCGCCTTCATCACCTGGTGGCCAAGAGGTGTAAAACCCTCGCGCCTGCTACAAGGAATCGCTGCTGGCTGGCTCGGTCCCGCATCATTCAACGGTGGAACAGCCACAGCCGGGCTGGGCCTGGCATTCCATTTTTTGATTGCCTTCACCGCTGCCGCGGTATTTTTCGTACTCAGCCGCAAACTCACCTTTATAGTCCGCCGCCCGATTCTTGCCGGAGCGCTCTACGGCATCGCGGTTTATCTGGTGATGTACTGGATCGTAATGCCACTGTCGAATTTTCACGGCACCCAGACGGTCACTTCCTCAATCATCGCTATCGGCACCCACATCATCTGCGTAGGGCTGCCCATTTCGCTGGTCATCCACCGCTTCTCCCGCTCGCTGTGCGAGCTTAAGAGAATTTCTACGACGCAGCCTGTTATACTATCGGCACGCAGTAGCTGATGTTCCCTCAGGACACGCAAACCGTCTTGGGCCACTTCCTGGCAGCTTGCTGACGTGACGTGCTGCTGCAAACGCATCCTAAATCCACGATCTTCATTTTCGAGGTGTTTTTTGAACTTCATGCGCCGCGTGTGCATTCTTTTCACTTTGTCGGCATTTTCGTTGGCCGCTCAGATCTCGCCAGATCCTGCGCCCGCGGTAATGAAATCCGATAGCAAGATCGAGTTTCACGCGAGCGCTACGTTCGCCAAAGTAACCGGCGTGTTCCATTCCTGGGACATCAACCTGAAGATGCCTACAGACAAGTTCGACGATGCATCTCTGGACATGCAACTGGAAGCCGAGAGTGTCGCTACAGGAAGCGGGCTAAGGGACAAGGAAGTGAAAGGAAAGAATTTTTTCGACGTGAAGCAATATCCTCAGATTCATTTCGTATCGAAGACCATCACCCCGGACGGTGGTCCCGATCCGACGAAGTTTCTGATGAATGCGGAGCTCACTTTGCGCGGAATCACCCAGCTTGTGTCAGTCGCTCTTACCGTACGCCCGTCGGAGAAAGGTCATCAGTTCATCGATGGAGAATTCACCTTCAACAGGCGCGACTTTGGAATGACGCACAACGCGCCGCTGAATAAAGTGGCCAACAATGTTCAGGTCCAGTTTCATCTGCATGTTGCGAACACTCCGGCTCCAGTCGAGGCTGAGCAACTACATCCTCAAACCCACCCATAACCCGTGGTAGTTGACCTGTAGTCAAAAAAACTGCTTACATTCGCCAATTCCTGCGGGCCATTTGCATCTTGGTTGCAACCTTAGATCCCTTAGAAACCCAAAAAAATCTGATTTATTGGCTAGACGCCAACCTTGACTATCGTGATATATTTCGCCGGGGTTGTTCGTTCTAGACGTGGGTCCCGAGGGGAAATTCGCCGGCGAGTCGCCTATTCTCGTGTGCAGCGTTCGTGTGTTCCTTCGGTCCCAAGAGTTTCCGCATCGGAGCCCCTCTAGCGAATATTGCTCCCAATCCGAAGCGAGGGATGCGCGGCTATGAATAGAGCAATTCTGGGGACCGTTCTCATGGCGCTTTGTGAGTTGGGCATCGCCGGCTGCGGCTCGGGCGGAGCTCCTCTGACCATCGCTATCACCGCTCCCAGTAGTTTGGCAGCCAGCAGCGGCGGTAACATCTCCGCCACAGTCACGCACGATCCGACAGCCGAAGGCGTCACTTGGAGCTGCTCTCCCGCCGGATTTTGCGGCACATTCACTCTTACTCAAACGGCCAGCGGCACTGTCACCGTTTATACGGCTCCTCCCGTCGCGCCAACCGGTGGCTCGGTAACCATTACAGCCACCTCCGTTGCGATTCCGACACGCACTGCCACTGCGATGATAATGATCACCGGCATCGCCACACAAAATTTCACCTTCTACGTCACCGGCGAAGAAATTTCTAATTTAAGTACTGCCAACAATCCCTACCCCTACTACTCTCTTGCGGGCGTCGTGCAGATTGCCAACGCTCTGTCCGCGGGCGGCGTTTTCGCAGTGACAGGCGGAGAACAAGACTATAACGACGGTGACGGCATCACTTCTCCCCAGCCTCAAGGCGACATGATCACGGGCGGAGGGCTCGTCCCGAATGGCGATGGAACTGGAACGCTTACTCTGATCACCGATAACTCGAACTTGGGCATCGGCGGCACAGAGACTTTTGCAGTCGCTTTTGCCAATCCAAACCATGCGCTCATCACACAGTTTGACGGAACAGCGACCTCGAGCGGGAGCATGGACCTTCAGACATCTTCCGCTTTGCCTTCCGGTTCGTTTGCCTTCGTCGCGTCCGGTTCAAGCTCCGATGACAATGGACCTTTACCGGTAGCATACGGAGGGGTCTTCACGATCACATCTGGCGCGTTGAGCGGCACAGTGGACAGCAATCTCGGCGGCGCCGTTACCCCCGACACGCCTTTCACTGCCTCGCTTTCCACACCCGATGCTTTCGGCCGCGGCGCGATCAATAACAGCACTGGGATCGCCACCTCCATCAACTATTACGTCGTGGGCCCCGAGGTGATTCGTATTATCGACGTGGATTCCGCCACCAGCGATAACGCAGTAGGCTCCGCTTACGGTCAAGGTGCTGTGCCAGCTTTTACCGCTGCTTCCATCGGCGAATCTGTATTCGCGGTCGAGAATCCGTTCACTGCCTACGCTGCTGTCGGCCAGTTCAAGACGACTGCCGGCACTCATTTCAATGGTGTCGGCGATTTGAACGAGTTGAATAATGGAGTCCAGTTGACTGCGCAAGCCATCCACGGCACCTACACGCTCGCCAGCGACGGGTATGGCTCCATGACGTTTAACCCAACCTACGGAGACGTTTCGGTTTTCGGGATCTACGCCGTCGATCCCACGCTCAACATATTGGATCCCAACGCCACCACCGATGGCGGAGGCGCGCTGGTGGCGGAGATGGACGAAAACCTCGTCGGCACCGGCCAACTAGTTCCCCAAACCGATGTCGTGGTGGCCGACTTCTCCGGCTACTATGCTTTCGGAGCACAGGGCGGCACGGACGCCGACGGCCTCTTCGAATTTGATTTTGTCGGCGCTGCGAACGTAACGGAGCCAGGTGGTTCTTTCGTTGGGACCGGCGAATTGAGCGATCCGTTCGGCGCTCTAACTGGCATTGGACCAACTTACACCGGCGTCGCCTTCACCGGTGCCGCAGTTCCGGACGGTGCGCATCCTGGACGCTACACCATCAATCCCCTCACGTTGTCGAATGACAACTTCACGAGCGACATAAGCCTGACGGTCACCGCTTATCAGGCCAGCGCCAATCAGTTGTACTGGATCGAAGTCGATCCAGACAGCTACTTCGGCGGCTCGTTGGAGGCCGGGGCTATTCCGGCAGGCGACGCAAAGAAACCAGCACCGAAGATTCAGAAACATTAAACTTTGTTGGATTGTACGGCGAATGCGTTGTCTTTCCGCCCACGCGCTATCGGCTTCTCTGGTCGCAAGCCGTCGTTCCAGCCTTCGTAGCGCCGGGCGTCAGCCTGCTTTGGCAAAGCGTCGACCCTTCGTTCCGTTCCCGGGAATATCTACGCGCGAATCGCTTCAGGTCCTGTGTTCCAGGTGTTTTTCGTCAGGGCACAACTTTAGTCCTGCGGTAAGCTCTAGCCGCTGGCTGACGCGTTCCACCGGTTGCGAGATAGACTCTTAATTGGGTTCTCTTGCTTACGAATCGAAATGCAGGAAGAGGTTGTTCAGCGATTCGGCAAGCGTCGGGTGCGCAAAAATGGCATCGTGCAAAACTGTATGACTTAACTTTCCTATCATCGCCAATTCCAGCATCGACATAATTTCTCCGCCTTCAATTCCCAGCACAGCCGCGCCAAGAATCTGTCCGCTGTCGGCGTCCACCACAGCCTTCATGAATCCACGGGTCTCGCCCGTTTCCGTCGCACGCGCCACCGAAGTCATCGGCATCCTGGCCACGCGTACGTTTTTATTTCGCGCGCGAGCCTGCTCTTCGGTCAGTCCGATGCGGCCCAGTTGCGGATCGATGTAAACGGTGTAAGGCACCAGCCGCCCTTCCGTCGAAGCATTTCCCTTCTCGATCACATTCGTGCGCAAAATGCGAAAATCGTCGTAAGAAATGTGCGTAAACGCCGGCCCGCCGTTGATGTCTCCCATGGCGTAAATTCCCGCCACATTGGTCTCCAGTTTCGCATTCACTGGAATGAACCCGCGCTTATCCGTGGCGACACCCGCAGCCGCCAAATTCAAAGTATCCGTATTAGGCGTGCGTCCAGTAGCCACCAGCAAATGCGAGCCATCCACGACGTGGGATTCTTCGCCCACGCGCACGGTCACATGAATCTGCGCAGCGGTCTTTGTAACGCCCGCAGCTTTCGCGTTCAGTAGCACCGACACGCCGTCTTGTTGCAAAATTTGCGCCACGGCGCCGGCGACGTCCGCATCCTCGCCCTTCAACAATTGCAGCCCCGCCTGCACGATCGTCACGCGGCTGCCAAACCGCCGAAACATTTGCCCAAACTCCAGCCCCACGTATCCGCCGCCGACCACGATCAGATGTTCCGGCAGGCTGTCCAATTCCATGATCGAAGTGCTGTCGAGAAACGCCACGTCGCGCAGCCCATCGATCGCCGGCACCGCAGGACGCGTCCCCGCATCGATAAAAATCTTCTCGCCGCTGAGTTCGCGAACTCCTCCATCTCTCAACCGCACGCGCAAAGTTCGCGCGCCTGCGAAACTAGCCTCGCCGAAAATCAGCTCGAAGTTTGGCAGGTTCTTAAAACGCCCTTCGCGCCCGGTGCGAAAGTTCTCCACCACACCGCGCTTTCGCTGCCGCACGCGCGCCATGTCCACGCGAACGTCTCCGGTTTGAACGCCGTAGTCAATACCACGCTGCGCCAAATACGCGACACGCGCGCTCGCCACCATGGTTTTTGTCGGCGTGCACCCGTAATTCACGCATGTTCCGCCGAGAAACTGCCGCTCGACGAGCGCCGTACGAAACCCAGCTTGCGCCAACGACACGCACAACGGATTGCCGCCTTGCCCGGAACCGATTACGAGGGCTTGAAATTGATCGGAAGGATTCATCAGAAAAATACCTCGAGGTTAGAAATATTTCGCAGCTTCTATTTCGACCTAAAACGCCCGCCTAAAAACGCGACACGATAAATATTGCGCCGCCAATCGCCACCACATCTTCCAACAACGCGACAGGCAAATCTGGAATTTTCCGCCCCGTCACCAGATGTGTGCGAACTCCGTAACCTAAGAACGCACCCGCCACACCACCGACCGAACCTAGTACCGCTCCGAACGCAATCGATTGACCCCCTGCTGCTGCAAGGCAGGCGCCCGAAAGCCCCCCGGTGATGATACGTGCGATCAGACCTGGCGGCTTCAATCGGCTTGGAGTGGACGGAAGTTGATCCGTAATCAACTCAACCACAGCCAGCACCGTAAAAAGAATGGCGGCCGTAAGCGTGCCCATAAAGTGAAACGACGTGTGGGCTAAAATTCCGCGGCCGTATCCTGCCCATGCCACCACGGCAGGCGCGGTAAGCGAGCGCAGCCCGGCAATCACGCCAACCAGAAATGCCAGCGCCAGTACTTCCGTCGAACTCATACAGGCGTCTCCTTTTTTCGCGCTTATGGATTCTGGGTTTACTCCATCACGGTTGGCTCTGGTCCGTCGATCTGGACGATTTTTCGCTTCACTTCGCCGCTTCATTCAATAGCGCCGCGATCTTCCCATCCAACTCTTTTGCAACTTCCAGCGCTTGCGCATTTCTATAAGACGTCAGCAAACTGACCATGGTGTCGTAAGAAATGTGCACGCCGTCCGCCCGCTCGTCAACCAGTACCGTCACCGGCGCATAGGACCCCGCGTCCGGGACATGTTCCACCATTCTCTTCATCACCAGCGGATTGCCGATCAGAAAACGCATCACTCGCGGCGCCTTCTCTCCGTGATCCTTTCGCAGCACTTCGCCATGATCGAATCGCATAAATTCCATCAAGCCCGTCGGACCCAGCCCCGGCCGAATGATGTTCTCCACTTCGTCGTACTTTTTCGCCAAGCCGATGTTCTTGAACATCGCGCGCATATCCGGATGCCCAACTCCCGCCGCAATCTTCGCCACCACATCGTCAAACTTCTTTGAAGAAATAAGACTAAACCGCTGCACGCTGATTTGTCTGGTCCCCATTTTTTCAGCCCTTCCGGCAATATCAAAAAACTTCGCGCGCAGTATACCCCGTTTACCCCCGACCAGTCGTCCCGCTGACTGAGGGCCTGGTCCCGTATTTTTTCCTAGTTTTTTTTCCTTACATTGTTATCCCGACAGAGGCCGTTTTTCGGCCCACAAGGGACCTGCTGTGCAGCTTAATCGCGCACCTTCGCTGGTATGAATCTCTAAAACTTAGTCGATTCGATTAATGGGGATTGTTTCGTCGCCGGACCGCAAAACTATGCGCGTCACTCTGCCACTCGGGTCCATCTCAAAGGTGTACACATCATCCGCCACGGTCGAGAAAAATTGCGTAGCGCTCTCGGGGTCCAACTCCTGGACCGGCTCGTCGTTTTCCTGCAACGTAAGATGGTTGCCTTCATGCCGCACAACAAGAATCAACTTCGGCGGCGTGCCATATCGCCCCACATATTTTTCCAGCGTCTGCGCGTCAACACTCACTTTCGTGTGCTGCTTCAGCACGAGACGTGGAGGCAACTGATCGTACGGTGTAAATCGTTCCCACTCGATCGGCGTATAAGTATCCGCAAGCACTTTTTCCAGCAGCTCCTTGTAAATCCCTTCACCATTCCCGCTATTGGTCATGATGATCATGCCGGCTTTTGGCATCCGGAATCCCACGCAGTAATTGCGCCAACCGTCGTCGTGCCCCTCCTTAAAAAGTGCCTCGCCGTGCGGTGACCAGTAAAGTCCCCAGCCCAGCCCGTAACTCAGCCGTATGGATTTATTTTCGTCCGTCAGTTGGTTCTCCATGGTGGGAAATTCGTGTTTGGCCAGAATTGGAATCTGAGCGCTGAGCATGCGCCCCCAAGTACGTGTCCGAAGGCCCTCCGCATCCAAAATTGCCTGCACGAACCGCGCAAAATCCAGTGGCGTGGTCGATAACGATCCCGCCGCATTGGGATTCTTCCAGCGCAGCGGCCCCAGAGAACGCCCATATTCGTCGTAGCCGTTCGCGTAGTCGTCCTCGAACCGCGCTTGCCACACCATGCTGCTCCAGGTCATGCCCAAAGGCTGAAAAACATTTTCCTGCATCAAATCTTGCAGCGGACGTTTCGTAATTGTCTCGATAACAAATTGCAGCAGGTTAATTCCCTCCCCCGAGTACGCAAACCGCGACCCTGGCTCAAAATTGATATTCAACTTGCGGTCACCATTGATCCAACGATAATTGGGAAACCCGCCGGTGTGGTCCAACAGCATGCGCGCCGTGATCAATTTGTAGCGCTCGTCTCCCGCCAAATCTTTATAAAAATCGTATTCCGGAAGCGGCTTGGGCAAATATTCATAGACCGGCTTGTCCAAGTCCAACACGCCTCTGTCCACTAGCTTCAGCGCCATATAGGCGAACACCACCTTGGTGAACGACGCGCCACTCATCACCGTGTTTTCCGTCAGCGGAAGATTTTTTTCCTTGTCCCGCAGCCCATAGCCTTTCGCGAACACAACCCTCCCGCCGTTGATGATGACGATCCCCGCCCCCGGCACCTGCGCCGCTTTCAGCAACCGCGTAACAGTCGCATCAATTTCCGCGGCCGTGATTGTGCTGCCGTCCAACCGCTTTACAGTGGGGCCTTTATCTTCGAGCGAATTCATGGCCCGGACGTCTTTCGCCGCTCCGGACTTCGCAGACGACGGCGCGCTCACCGCAGCGCCCATGACAACTGCCGCCATCAACACCGCGCTCATTGCCGCCGACACTGCGGTACAATTAATTTTTCGCATGGTCGATTCCTGTAGACTCGCTAGCTGATCAATGGTCTGGCCATCAACCTGCCTGTATGAAACGTAAATTAAGCCCGCCAAGTTCCCAAACTAAAAAACAGTTCTTCTTACCCTTGGCGTCCCGAAAGAGGCCGTTGGCCGACCCGCGGCGCTCAGGCTCCCGATCGTCACCACCAGCATTTGGTCCAAAATTCGCGACCCAATTTATTTTTTCGGAGTGATTCTCTTCGCCAGGACGGCGCTCTATCTGACTCTTCCTCGGTAGATGCTGCTCTTAATGTTGCTGATAATTTTTATGCAAGTCTGGCGCGGGCGCAGCGAAGCCCGCGCACTTGAAGCAAGATTCGGCGATGCCTATTGCCGTTACCGCAGCAAACCTGCTTCTAGCTTCAGCTACCGGCTTCCGTCTCAATAGACGGCAAAGGAGAATGTGCGGTTCCGCGACAGTTCATTCCGCAACCGGACGATCCCCGGCCCTACGTTTCCGTTGACAGGCTCATAAGCCTAGACAAGACTGCAACTTAGTTGAGACGGACTTCGGAAGGGTATTTGCGTTTAGTGCAGCAGGCTCTTAGGGGCGAAACCGATGCAAACCCTGTGGCAGGACTTACGATACGGGCTGCGAATGCTGAGGCAATCGCCGGGATTTACCGCGATTGCAGTGCTGACGCTGGCCCTGGGCATTGGCGCCAACACAGCCATTTTCAGCTATGTGAACGCTTGGCTGATCCATCCTCTTCCTTATCCTCAAGCCGAGCGCCTGATGGTTCTTCTGTCTCACGACACAAAAAAGGGCTGGACCAGCAACAGCGTCACTTCGACCGCTGATTTTCTCGATTACCAGCAGCAGAATACTTCCTTTGAGCAGCTCGCCGGCTGGACGCAGTGGGCATTCAATCTCACGAGCGACGGAGCGCCCGATCGCATAGGAGGCGGTTTGGTCAGTTGGAATTTCTTTCAGACTCTCGGCGCAAAGCCTCTGCTTGGCCGTGTCTTCGTCGAACAGGAATCGCAGCCGGCGTCGAGCCACGTCGTGGTTTTGAGCCGCGGGCTGTGGGAAAGCCGCTTCGCCGCGGATCCGAAAATCGTTGGGCGCAAGATCGCTTTGCAAGGCGAGACGTACACCGTTGTGGGCGTGATGCCGGCGGATTTTCAGTTTCCTCTTATGGGCGTCGCCAACATTTGGTCGCCTCTCGCTTTCGATGATCCACAGCGCGCCGACCGCACAACTTCCTGGTTTGAAGGGTTCGGACGCCTTAAACCCGGCATTACCCAGGAGCAAGCCGGCGCGGAAATTGCAACCATCGCCTCGCGGCTGGAGAAACTCCATCCGCAGACCAACACGAATCAAATAACGCTGCTCAGTTCCATGGCTTTCGAAATCGGAAAGAACGAGGGCCTTCAACAGGTCATGGTCTGTTTCTGGATTGTCGGGCTGGTGCTTTTGATCGCGTGCGCCAACGTTGCGAATCTGATGCTCGCGCGCGCCAGTCGGCGAACCAAAGAATTTGCAGTTCGCGGCGCCTTGGGAGCTTCTCGTGGCCGTCTCGTTCGTCAGTTGCTTACCGAATCGATGTTGCTCTTCACTGCCGGTGGCGCCGCTGGAGCCATTTTTGGAATATGGGGCGTGCACTGGATCGAAGATGCAATTCCCGCGCGCATTCGCGGTTACCTGGTGAATTACGGCCACGCCAGCCTGGACGCCACGACGTTTGCATACACTTTCGGAATCGCTTTGCTTTGCGGCGCGGTCTTCGGGCTTGCGCCCGCGTTCGAAAACTCCGGCATTGACATCAGCCGCTCGCTCAAAGAAACCGCCGGACACCTTTCGGGCGGCCGGCGTGGCGTTCGAATGCGTCGCATCCTTATCGCCGGTGAAGTTGCAATTGCAATCGTGGTGCTGATCTCCACCGCTTTGCTGGTCGAAGACTTCGCTCGTGCGATGTACGGCGACCTCGGCTTTAATCCAAAAAACGTCACTACGGCCGAACTCGTCATCCCTCCGTCCAAATACGTCTCAGATGCGCAGATTCGAAATTTCTACGACCGTGTGATGGCTGGAGTGCGCGCTCTCCCGGAAGTCGCTTCCGCCGATGCAAGCGAGTACATCCCATTCGGTGAATCGAGCCAAACCTATACCATTCACGTGGCCGGGCGTCCACCGGCTCTGCCCGGCGAACAAATTGGTGCCGACTATAGCGCCGTGACTCCGGGATATTTTTCCACCATGCAGATTGCCCTGCAGCGCGGCCGCTCGATCGAACCGCGGGACGGCCCCGCCGCTCCAAATGTAGTGGTCATCAATGACACTCTGGCGCGCCAGCAGTTCGCGAAAGAAAATCCGCTCGGCCGTCAGCTCGAAATAGGCGACAAGCACGACGTCTGCACCATCGTCGGCGTGGTCCACGACGTAAAGAAATTCAGCCTCAGCGATCGACCGTACCGCCAAATCTACGTCTCGGCCGCGCAATTTCCGAACCGCTACATGTCCATCGTTGTGCGCGCGTCGCGTCCGGCCGCGGGCCTTGCTTCCGGGATTCGCAATGCAATCTGGGCGGTCGATAGAGAGCAGCCCGTCTCCACAGTGCGTCCGCTGAATGACTTGATCACCGAACGGAATACGCCGAACCGAATCATGGCGCAATTAGTGGGGTTCTTCGGCGCGCTGGCTTTGCTGCTCGGAGCACTGGGCATATACGGCGTAATGGCTCATTCGGTGCAACAACGCATTCACGAACTCGGCGTTCGCATGGCCTTGGGCGCGAGCCCCGGCGAAGTGATGCGACTCGTCTTGAGACAAGGGCTCAAGCTGACATTTGCCGGCATGCTTTTCGGCTTGCTCGCAGCGGCGGCGACTACCCGCGGCCTTTCAGCAATTCTGCAAAACGTCAAACCCGGCGACCCGTTCACGTTCAGCGCGGTCGCCGTCTTCTTCTCGTTCGTTGCGCTTGCGGCCTGCTATCTCCCCGCGCGCCGCGCCTCACGCGTGGATCCCATGATTGCGCTGAGATACGAATAGCCTTTCGCGCGACCGAGCCACAACCCTCTATAGCTCTGGCGCGCGCAGCGAAGCCTGCGTCCTCGAAGCAAAATTCGGCTCCGCGCCTTCCGCCAGTACCGCAGCAAAACCTGGTTTTTAGCTAAAGAAGCGCCCCGCTTACTTTTTGTGTTCATCCACCTCGCAACCTTGTTCAACCGGTGTTGGGTCAGGCATCTCAAATTGCATGGCGATTGGTGAGCCGTTCTTGTCCTGCGCATTTATTTCAACGGCGTGCGCGCGGAGCATTTTCTCAAGCGAACCTTTAGAAAAAGAGGCAGAAGTCTTATCCGTCGATGGCGTCCACTCCTCTTTTTCCTCTTTGGCATCGTTCAATCGATATACCACGTCAACTTTCGGAAAATAAGAGATTCCATGGATCTCTTCCGGCTCAACCCAGTCAATCTTCAGAGGGTCGCCCACCACGAGAATTCCACGGAAGAACTTGGACTTGTGCGAACGATTATAGGTTCCACAGTCCACCACCAATAAGGGGCGGCCGGACTCATCTCCAGGAGGCGATTTGATGAATTTACCCGCTGCACTATATCGCGTGTATTCACCGCGGACAGGATCCGTCCTTTGAGTTTGCCGCCATTCATTCCCGTTCTGCGACTGCTGCGGCATTGGCATTATTATTGAGAATGCAAAAGACATCCAAGCAAGCGGCAAGAGCAAGAAGGCCCAGGCTGCTTTCATCGTTTCATCTCCTTTTAGCCCTAACAAAAACTATGTGGGACAACGCTTCGAGGGGAACCATCACCCCGGCATTTAGGGCTAAAATACCGTTCCCAGGATATACCCTCGCAACATGACCCTCACTTAATAGAGTATCGCTTGACCTTGTTGGACGCGCTGGAATGATGGCCAATCAGCTCTTCGGCGTCAGCGCGCATGATCCACTTACGTTCGCCGGCGTCTCTGTGCTTTTGGTTATTGTGTCCGTGGCCGCATGCTACATCCGGCGCGCCGTGCAATGCGCGTCGATCCGATGCTCGCGCTGCGATTCGAATAAAGTTTGGAAGGCCCGTCGACGCCCGACAATCACAACCAGGCCCAATTTTTCTTGGCGGACGGATTTCTCGTCCTGGATTGCGCGCTAAACTTGGACCAGCCCTAACCGGGCAAGAGCGTTTCCTGGCTCGCAATGGCTTGCCAGCCACGTTGGCTCCATACATACACATGGGTAACGCGCGATTGCTGCGAAAAACTGTGTCCGTTCCTGGTCCCGTGCGCACTCCAGAGACAAGTGACCACCGCTGTCTCCTCAAACATACGCACCCGGATATCTGACGCAACAAACGAAGTGTAGCGAGCGCCGGAATTCTGCACTGAGGCAATCCACGCGGCCTTGTCCAGGACCTGTCCCGTGGGCAATATTCCCACGAAGTCCTCCCCATAGACTCGCCGGAACAGCATCACGCTGTTCGTCTCCAACGCCCGCACCGTATCTTTTTCTATGTTGACTAGCTCGTCTTGCTTGACCTCTTTTTCCTTCGCCAGCTCCCTTAATTCCGCCGCGTTTTGAGGGTTCTGCGCCCTGCTGCAGGGAACCAGAATGCTCGACAGTATTACCAAGAACAGTGTTGATAGGTTTCTCATAGTGCGACACCTCATCATCCGAATGGCCCTGACCTTCCCACCACAAAAAGTTGTTGTTCGGTGAACCTTCCCGAGTTACTGAAAGTATAACGCGAGCCAGGCCACCTTCGCAGAGCCTGCGTCCTTCTTCTAAACAGCAAGTACGCAGCCGATAAGTGCCTCCGCAATATCGCAAGGCATTTCGAAGCCCGCATTTCGCAGTGCTGCTCTTCGCCGCATGCTGCGCTATTTGCGGCTTCCTCGGTGGGTACTGCTCTCTCTTTGGCAGGGATTTCGGCTAATGCTCTCTCGTAGTTGTTATGCGGGTCCAGACTGCACAGCGAAGCTGGGGTCCCGCAACTAGAATTCGGCGACCGCTACTGCCAGCACCGCACCCGGCGTGGTCTGTGACGTTTTCCTTCGCTTTTTCGATGTCGCCCGGGGTTGGCGAGCCGCCGCTAAATCAGTGCGGCTTCCCGCTGTTAGAACCGCTCTGTTGCTTCGATGAACTCTGCGACGATTGCCGCTGCTCGATCTGCTTATTCTGGCTGGCGTGCTGTTGCTCGAGCTGCTGGGTTTGCTGAGAATGACGTTGCTCCATCTGTTGTATTTGCGCGCTACTGTAGTTTTTCTGAGTGGCTTGCTGGTGTTCTTGTTCTTGTTGCTGCTCGAGATTTTCGTGATCCTGCGTTTGCCGGGCAGATAGCTCGTTGAGTTGCTGCTGATAACTTTTGTTGGTTGCTGCGCTGCCGGCGTCTGGCGCGTTGAACTCGTGAGCCGGCAATTCGCTCGCGTGATTGATGGCCGGAGGAGCTTTGTACTCTCCCCCTGCTTGTTTTGCAGCAACAAAGCCCGATGTGAATTCACCGGGTTTGGCAGTAGCCGCGATAGGCGGTTTGCCTTGATTCACAGACGCGCGCAGCTCAGGATTATTCCGGGCGACCTGCATGTGTTGCGTTTGCGCCGCTACCGGACCCACGTGTTGCTCTTTGGCATAAGCCTCTTGCTGCGCCGTCGGACGCGATTCCACCCCACCACTACCTCCGTTGTAGCTGACATGATTTTCAGAAGCATTGCTCACCGGAGCGCTATAGGTGCTGTGGATGACGGCGGTGTTTACGTGATTTACAGAAGTGTTATACACGAAGTGATCCCCTTCCCAGCGTCCGCCTTCATATCCAACGCCGCCGTAACCGTAGCCGTAATTAATCCCGCCGTAATAGCCCACCGTCGGGCCCCAATATCCTTGATTAAAATAGTACGCGTTTCCGCCCCAGCCCCAATAACCCGGGGTCCACAGGAAGCCAGGTTGAGGCGGATAGACCCACGTGCCCGGGACCCAATAGTAGTCGTTAGCGGAGTAGTCATAGCCCCAGTAACCGGGCGCCCATAGATAGCCCTCGGCAGGAAGGATCGGCTGCTCGTATATGGGAAGCAAGGGCGGGCCGAAGCCCACCGAAATGCCGATTTGAGCAAATGCCCCATGAGAGAAAGCCAGCAACACCAACGAAAACAGCAACGAGCGAATTACGATCCCAGTACGCATAGTAGCTCCTGTCTGAGTTATCCTGTTTTAGTGCCTGTTGCGATCCCGGTTGCTATAAGAGACGGGCCGGCGCGGATTCGAGACGCTGGCCTTATTTGCAATCAAACGTGCCCGGACACTTTCACTAACTCTAGTGATTTGCACAAAACCGCGACAGCGTCTTGTCTGTAGGAACCCTAAATGAAAATGCGGCATGCGCCAGGATGCAGCATAGCCGCTCGCCTATGAACGTATCTATCACTTCAGCTCGTAAGGCACAATCAAATTCAATTTCGCACTTCTGATCGAGGATTTCTTTGACGGAGAGGCCAGCAAATCGAGTTAGGACCACAGCCTTGCGCTTTACCGTTTCCATGTCGCGAATCGAGTTTCTGGCCGGGTGGCGATCCTCTCAGCCGATAATCTTATACGGCCGCATCATTTCGTTATCCTCATGTTCAAGGATGTGGCAATGCCAAACGTAGCGGAACTCCTTTCCGGGCGAAGCCTTTTCCTGCTTTTTGGGGCGCTCCTCGCCGCGCACAACCCCTGTCTTGCTGCCGGCGCTGCAATCGAGATAACCCACAGAAAACAAAAGACGGAGAAATTTCTAATTGGGATCAGAACACACCTTGGGGAATCGCGCTTTTGCGCTAAAATGAGTGAAGAAACGAGCGAACTCCGATGAACGACCGCAAACCCCCATTCGCCACGGTGGAAGAAGCGCTAGAAGAAATCCGCGCTGGCCGCATGATCGTCCTGGTGGACGACGAAGACCGCGAAAACGAAGGCGACCTCGCCATGGCCGCCGAAAAGGTCACGCCGGAAGCCATCAATTTCATGACCAAATTTGGACGCGGCCTGATTTGCCTGGCGCTCACCGAGCAGCGCTGCGAGGCCTTGAATCTCACCGCCATCACACCGCGAAATACTTCCGCCTTCGGCACGCCGTTCTGCGAACCCATCGACGCGCGCCGCGGCACTACCACCGGCACCAGCGCTTCCGATCGCGCCACCACAATCCTAGCTACCACCGATCCCAACACGCGCCCCGAAGATCTCGCGCGACCGGGACACGTGCACACTCTTCGCGCGCGCAATGGCGGAGTGCTCGTTCGCGCCGGACAAACCGAAGCTTCGGTGGACCTCGCTCGCCTCGCCGGCCTTGATCACTCCGGCGTCATCTGCGAAATCATGAATGACGACGGCAGCATGGCGCGCATGCCGGACCTCACCGAATTTTGCCGCTTGCACAATATGAAGCTGCTCACCGTGGCCGACTTGATTCGCTATCGCATGCAGCACGAGCGTTACGTTCGCCGCATCGCCGAATCGATTTTGCCCACGCCGCACGGAAATTTCCGCATGATCGCCTACTCCAGCGACGTGGATCACGAGCTGCACGTCGCGCTGGTTCGCGGTGACATTTCTAATGACTCGGCTGGCGGGCCGCCTCTGGTGCGCGTGCACTCGCACTGTCTTACCGGCGACGTGTTCGGGTCAACCGCCTGCGATTGCCACGCCATCATTGACCGTTCGCTAGCAGCCATCGCGCAGGCGGAGCGCGGCGTCTTTGTTTATCTGCATCACACCGGGCGAGGATTTCAAATCGATTCGCGCCAACTGGACAATAATGAAATCCCCCAGATCCGATTTCATCAGCGCGAGGAACTCGATCAGGATTTAGGCAGACAGCGTTTAGTGCAGCGCGAAAGCGGCATCGGCGCCCAGGTATTGATCGATCTGGGCTTGCGCCACATCCGTGTCCTCACCAATCATCCGCGCAAAGTGGTAGCGCTGGAAGGTTACGGACTCGAAATCGCCGACCAGGTCCCGCTCTCGGTCGGCTCCGCCAAATCAACCCACCAAACTCTGTAGGTTGCGAGGCATTTGAGAAAAACTCTCAACGAACTTTGAAGCTGGCGAGAAAAATCAACTTCTCCAAATTGTAAACTAACGAAACGCTGCAATTCTTGAGTGAGTTTTAAACCTCTGTAAAATAACGCGCCGCCACTACTTGCCAAAGATCAAAACAACAAATGAATCCTTCACCATCGTCGGACGCGGATGCGCGTTGTCAGGCGTGGCTGCCGGCGTGGCACCGAAGTCCGCCGTCACCAGGAAAACTTGGTGTGTCTTGGGGTCCAGCGCCATGGTGCGGGCGTGCGCCTGCGTGGGCACGTTCTCCACCACGGAGTATTTGTCCGGCGCATCTTCGTGCACTACGGTGAGCGTCGCGCTCTCACCATTGGAGGCATATGCGTACTGGAGTTCCGGATCGAAAGCGTTCGCGTCCACTCCCTCGCCGATCTCCGGCGTCGCGACAACTTTGCCGGAATCGGCGTCGACCACCGCCATCATCTTGTTGTCGCAGCCAGCGAACACGCGCCTGTGCGCGATATCCATAGCTAGGCCGGTAGGTTCTTTGCACGGCGCTAGCGGCCAGGTAGCCGTCACTTTCAGATTTTGCGAATCGATGCGCTGCCCTTCGCTTTTGTCCTCGATGTTTAGGTACACGTGTCCAGCTCCATCGGCGACCGCAAATTCAGGTTTGCCATCCAAGGGAATCGTGCCCGCCACGTTTCCGGTGGCAGCGTCGATCGCTGTGGCGTTCTTGCTGCGGCCGTTCATGGCGAAGACGCGCTTGGAAGAGGGATCGTAAATGATGGCATCAGGATTTGTCCCGGCCTGCGCGCTGCCGATGACTTGCAAAGTTTTCAAATCAAAAATTGTTACCGTGCCGGCTCGGCCATTGGAGGTGAACCCGCGATTGAACTCCGGAGCGAGCGCGATGCCGTGCACCCCTTCGGTGTTCGGGATTTCGCCGACCACTTTTCCGGAGTCGACTCCCAACACAACTACTTTCGTCCCGCGCGAAATGTAAAGGCGCCGCGTGGCCGGGTCGAACGTGACGTAGTCCCAGAATTCTTCACCGCCCAATGGAATTTTCTTCAGCAAATGGTAGCCCGACGGGCCAAATGCTCGGGAGGCCGCGGAAACGACCGTTGGCGCAGCGACTTCCCGCAATCCTGCCGCAGACAGAAGCGGAGTCGCCGCGTGGGTCTTATTCACCACCACAGCCGCAGACACCGCCAACAACGCAATTCCGCAAAGGATCGCCAGCATGCTTCCCAGGAATGGCCCGCGCAACATTTTCATTCCGTTCTCCCTAAGTTTTTGCTTATTGAAATTCGCAACAATGCTATTCCGCGCTCGCATCGGCGTCAATTGCTCTGCCGCGCCCCGGTGCAATCACGTGGACGTGCAATAGGGACGCATTTTCTCCAAACCCCTTTTGGAAATACTCTTAACCGCCAGAAGGTCGTCAATTTTCCGAAAGGGGCCGTGTTTGGGCGGACATTTACGATGGCTTTTGCGGCGCTGAGGCCAATACCGGATACTTGTTGCGACTCGTCTGAGGTGGCGGAGTTCAAATCGACGGAATGCGCTGGAGGCAAGCGTTTGGCGTCCGCGTCGACTTGTACGACGAACAATGCCATCCGCGAAACGGAAACCGCGAGCAATGTGCCAGAGGTAATTGGACACCTCGGCGACTTCAGCTCGTCACACACGATTTCCTTGCGGGTCGTACTCCGTGACTGCGCCGAACAGAGCGGCTTGGTCGGCGATTTGTGCGCGGTCGCCGACTAGAACGATTTGCTCGTTGGCGGAATCGAAATGGCGACGGGCGGCGGCCAGAATGTCGTTTTCGGTGAGCGCCTGGATTCGTGCGCGATAGGTTTCCAAATAATCTTCAGGCAAACGGTCGAGAAAAACGGTGGAAAGCTGCGACAGCACGCCGTCCTGCGTGGCAACGCCCAGAGAAAAGACTCCGCTCAAATAGCTGCGGGCGCTTTCTAGCTCTTGCGCAGTGACGGGAAGCGAACGCATACGGTCCATTTCGTAAAATATTTCGGTGAGCGTCGCTGCAGCTACTTCGTTGCGCACGGCGGCGTGCACGGTGAAATATCCGTATTCGCGCAAGGCGTTAATTCCGCTGCGCGGGCTGTAGGTGTAGCCTTTTTGCTCGCGTATATTCATCACCAGCCGGGAATGAAACGCGCCTCCGTAGATTGAATTGGCGAGAACCATGCGATACCAGTCGGGATCGCGACGAGTGATGGCCAGATTCCCCACGAGAACTTGGGTCTGCACCGAACCAGGAAGATGAACCAGGTGAACCTGGCGCCCGGACTGACGCGGCGGCTCGGGCCATTTCTGAGTCGCGGGAGCGGGAGCGGTCCAGGGGCCAAATATTCTTTCGACCTGATCGAGAATGAGTTCGGCCGAAAAATCGCCCACCAAGATCAGCAACCCGTTGGCGGGCGAATAATTCTGATGATAGAACTCTTCGAGCTGTTCACGTCGGAACGCGGCGACTTGCTCTGGAACGGGAGCGACAATCGCATAGGGATGCTCGCCGAAAAGAGTGCGACGCAGGCGTTCCGTGGCGAGAAAATCGGGAGTGGTGCGCTGAATTTTCAGACCTTCGATTCGTTGGCGGCGCTCGCGTTCGAATTCTTCTTCGGGAAAAGAAGCATTGCGCGCGAGATCGGCCAACATTTCAAGCAGCCCTTCGGAGAAGTCGGCTACGCCTGAAATACCAATCGCACTGGTATCGGCTCCAGCGTGGGCTGCCAGATCGGCGCCCATGCGGCGGAGATCTTCCTCAATGCGGCGAAGCGGACGATTCGTGGTCCCCGTGCGCGCGACGGTTGCGGTGAGTTCAGCTAAGCCCGGAGCGCGATACGCGACTGAGGCATTCCCGCTGCGGAAAAATAGCTGCGCCGAAATTTTCGGGAAAGTGCGAGCCTCCGCCAGGACAACTTGCAGGCCATTAGCAAGACTTACGACAGTCCGCTTCGGCCATGCTACCGGACGTTCGGGGCCGAGATCGGGCGGAGAAGAACGGTGCGCCTGCGTAGTAACGGTTGTAGAGGTCATCGAGATTCTCCGTGGTTCACGGGAACCCGCGCTAGGACAGCACGGTTCGCGGGAACCAGATATTTCTTTGCAGCCGCTTGCACTTCCGCAGGCGTTACCGCCAGGAAGCCATCGAGCACTGTATTGATACGGTCCGGGTCGCCGTCGAAGAGTGTAAAACATGCGAGATAGTGCATCAAACCGAAACGCGGCATGTAAGAGCCCATGCCTCCTTCGAGCATCGAATAATAATCGGCGCGGAATTTCACTTTTACGGGCGCGAGTTCATCTTCGGAAATTTCTTTTTCCTGCACTTCCCGGATGACTTGGTCATAAGCCGCAACGGTTGCGTCCGTACTGAATTCAGGACGGTAAAAAACGCGTGTGACCATTTGCGTGGGTCCGTTCGCGTCGAAAACGTCCAGACTTCCGTCGGTCTCGATGGCGATTTGCTTTTCGAAAACGAGCTGGCGATAAATGCGCCCTGCGCGGCCGCCGTGCAAGACGCGGTCGAGAATGGTCATGGCGTACCAATCTTTTGAGCCGCGCGGTGGAACGGTGTAGCCGATCGCGAGAGCGGGAAGCGTTCCGAACTTCTCTTCGACATTGCCGCGACGTTCCTCCGTCTGCTTCGGCTCGCTCACGTCTGCGGGCGGCGGCAATGCGTGTGACGGAATATCTTCGAAATATTTTTTGGCAAGAGCGAAAGCTTCGGCGGGATCAAGATCGCCGAGCATCAGCAACACAGCATTATTCGGCGAGTAATAGGTGCGGTAGAACGACTGAACGTCGGCAAGGTTGGCAGCATCGAGATCGTTGAAATCTCCATAAAAATTATGCGCGTTGGGCCAATTGCGGAAAGCCACAGGCGGCAAATCCAGCCAGGGAAATCCGCCATACGGCTGATTCATCACGTTCACGCGAACTTCTTCTTTCACCACATCGCGTTGATTGCGCAGATTTTCATCATCCACTTTCAAGGCACGCATGCGGTCGGCTTCGAGCCAGAGGACCCGTTCGAGCGCGTTGGAAGGCACCGCTTCGAAATAATTGGTGATGTCGTAGTGCGTGGTGCCGTTGAGCAGGCCGCCAGAAGCATTGATCAGGCGAATGTGTTCCATCTTTCCGGCGTTTTCCGAGCCCTGGAACATCATATGTTCAAAAAGATGCGCAAAACCGCTGCGTCCGCGCGGCTCGAGGCGAAAACCGATTTGATAATAAACACCGACCGTGACGACGGGCGCAGAATGATCGGGTGCGACTACAACGCGCAGCCCGTTGGCGAGCGTGGTGTGCTCAACCGGAATATGCAATTTCTTCAACTTTTTCCTCCCCTTGATTTCTTCCATGCTCGCTTCAATCGATTCGATGGTCCAGCATGGCCTTTGGACAAAACCTTGCTCGAGAGAAGAGCAAGAGCCGCGTAGGCTTCTTGAAATTCTCGCGGATAACGCCGCATCGCTTTTGTATGTTTCGCTACCGTTTCGAAATCGCCGCGCGAAACCGGGCCAGTCCACGATTTCTGCGGGCCTAGTTTCTCAAAATTATCCAGCATCTGGCGCGTTAACGGCAGCAACGTGCTCAGCGCATCCCGCCGGCGGAAGCCCAGCTTCAGCAAAATCTGGGTTGCGGCTTCCATCAAACCCAAACTGTGTCCGGCGACCAGCAATCCGGCAGCGTGATACGCGGGTTTATTCTCTCCACTCATAGCCACCGGCACACCACGCAAAGAGCGCGCGATCTGGCGCGCAACTGCGGCAGCGCGGCGATCGCCTTCCACCGCAAATATAACCTTTTCCAGGTTCGGCGCGCCGCGTCCGCTGAACGTTTGCATAGGATGAAGCGAGCCCGTGGAAGCGCCGCGGCGAGCAAGAGGAGCTAGAACGGTGCGATCCATTGCGCCGCTGGTGTGCAGAACAATTTTATCGCGGAGTTTCGATTCGTCAAAACTCGCCAACGCGTTCGCAACCCGACCGAGCGCGCTATCGGGAGTGCTCAGAAGGATAACCTTCGAATCCAGAATCTCCGGACCCAGCCGCGAATATGGCTTCCCTGCTCCAATTTGCCGCACGGCTCCGCGCGAAGTGGCCGCGGAGCGTGTGACGACAGCTCCGACACGCCATCCCAGGCCGCGGAGACGCTTTCCCAACGTGCGGCCCACGCGCCCTGCTCCGACGATGGAAATAGAGCGCTCCATGGCACGTGATAGCATAACGTGTAAGCGGAATTTCAGGTGGGAGAAATTGTCTCTACATCTATTTTGGACGATTGCGTTGGGAGCGGCGGCACTGCTTTGGGTTTACGGGATGCTAGACGCGGCTGGGGGCTTGCGCACGTTCGAGTCTGTGGCCGATGTAACACCACTAAAGGATGATGACTGTCCCAACGTTTCCATTCTTTTCGCCGCTCGCGATGAAGCGCAGAAACTGCCGGTCGCGCTGGCGACATTTTTGCAGTTGGATTATCCACGATACGAAATCGTGGCGGTGAATGACCGCTCGCAGGATGATACGGAACAAATTCTGAAGAGTGCGGCATGCAATGATGCGCGCTTGAAGATTTTTTCGGTGGCCGAGCTGCCCGCTGGATGGCTCGGAAAACCTCACGCGCTGCAAAAAGCATATGAACAATCGACCGGAGAGTGGCTGATCTTTACGGATGCGGACGTACAGTTTGCGCCTTCCCTGCTGCGGCGTGCTGTTGCGCTGGCTCAGAAAAAGGGCTGGGACCATTTAACGCTTTCGGGCCGCACGGATATGTTCACCTTCGGTGAAAAGATCGCGATGACATTTTTCGGCTTGGCGTTTCTGATGAGTGTTCGGCCGTGGAGAGTATGCGACCCGCGCTCCGGCGCTTTTGCCGGCATCGGCATGTTTCAGCTAATCCGGCGCAGCACTTACGACGCCATTGGAACGCATCGCCGCCTGGCCATGGAAGTAGTGGACGATATGAAACTGGGTAAGCTGGTGAAACAGGAAGGTTTTCGTTCAGCGGTGGCGCTCGCTAACAACGAAATCAGCGTCCACTGGCATAGCGGCGTGAGAAATATTATTCGCGGGACAACCAAAAACTTTTTTGCGTTTACGGGATTTTCGTTTTGGACCGCCGGGCTGCAAATGTTTGGGCTCTTAATGATGTGCGTGGTGCCCTGGGTCGCGCTGTTCTTCGCGCACGGCTGGCCGCTGGCATTCGCTTGCATTTGCGTGGGACTGGCTATCCTTCTGCATATCGGCGCATGCTTGGAATTCAGGGTTTCGCCGCTGTATGCCTTGACCTTCCCTTTCGGCGCGCTGATTTTCATCTGGATGCAAGCGCGATCGATGATTGTCACGCTATGGACAGGCGGGATTACCTGGCGCGGGACGTTTTATCCGTTGAAGGAATTAAAACGCGGGTTGGTGTAGAGAAAAGGTTTTACGAAATTGCGACGAGTTGAGAATCTTGTTCTATTTGAAAAACGTATAGCCCACGAAAACGCCTTCCAAATCTACGCCCGGATTTATTTCGCCGCGCTGCGCGTTGGAGATGTGCTGATATTTGTATCCGAAGGTCCAGGCATGCGTGCGCGCAGAATTGAAGAGTTGGAATCCGAGTTGGAGGTCGAAGTCGTAATTGAATTGCGTTTCGCCGTGAATATCGACTGGAACGGGACGCAAGGACGAAACGAACCCTGCCGTGGAGGCCCCGTAAAGCTGAAGTTTGTGTGTACGGAAACCATTCAACTTCAGGCCGAGAGGATTTACGCCACCGCCATAGACCGCCTCACGCGCGCCGGTAAGGTAGATGATGTTGCCTTGGGGATTAACAAAACTACCGAGAATTTTCGGCTGCAGCATAATCGCCACAGGCATTACGTCCACGGTCCACTCCAGAGACCAACCCGAACCGGGATGCTCATGTATGCGCCGGGCGTAGCGAAATCCAAGAACGCCGAATTGACGCGGGCTGGTGACACCGAGCACGTGAGGCGCGTAGGGCGCATAGGAAGCCCATATGCCGAACTCGTTGTCTCCGACCTGGAAATGTGCTGGTTGGGCCGGCGGAGTCTGGCCGCGAGCCGCCGGTGAAACGCAGAGAAGCATCGCGATACTCAGAAGAAACGCTGAAAAAATGCGGCTAGAAACTGTTTCTAGTGAGGTCACGCGGTTCCTATCAGGAGATTTTTTTTGCGGCACGCTTTTTGACCGGCTTCACTGAACGGTCCTGAGCAGGAAACACGGTGGCCTCCGTTTCAGGCTTCGTCTCAGCCGGCCCAGAAGTAGATGCAATTTCCGCGATGGGAGGTGCAGAAAAAATCGCTCCCAGATCGCGCTGCTTCAGAGACCGTATGCGATCGCGCAAAGCTGCAGCGCGCTCGAACTCAAAATTCTTCGCGGCTTCGCGCATTTGCGATTCCAGTTGGCTGATAGCATGCACCAACCCGGCTTCGGTCGAGACGTCTTCGATCACCACGTCGTCCAGCGGGACAGTAACATAATCCGCTTCCACAATTCTGGCAAGCTGCATGTCCACCGATTTCACGATGGAGAGCGGCGTGATGTTGTGCTCGCGATTATAGGCTTCCTGTTTCGCGCGGCGGCGGTTTGTTTCGCCGATGGCTTGCTTCATGGAATCGGTCATCACGTCGGCATACAAAATTGCGCGAGCTTCCAAATGGCGCGCGCAACGGCCGATTGTTTGGATCAGCGAAGTAGTGCTGCGAAGAAAACCCTCTTTATCAGCGTCGAGAATGGCGCACAGAGAAACTTCGGGCAGGTCGAGGCCTTCGCGAAGAAGGTTGATGCCGATGAGGACGTCAAATTCTCCGCGTCGCAGATCGCGAAGGATGCGAATGCGCTCGAGAGTTTCAATTTCCGAATGCAGATAGCGGCAGCGGACGCCTACCTCGGTGAAATATTCGGCGAGATCTTCGGCCATGCGTTTGGTGAGCGTGGTGACCAGGACGCGTTCGTTGCGCGCGGCGCGGACGCGAATTTGTTCCAGCAGATCATCCACCTGGCCTTTTACCGGGCGAACTTCCACCTGCGGATCCACGAGTCCTGTTGGACGAAGCACCTGTTCGACAACCACTCCGCCTGACTTTGTGAGCTCGTAAGGACCCGGCGTGGCAGAAACGTAAACCGCTTGGTTTACGCGATGCTCGAATTCTTCAAAGTTTAGCGGACGATTGTCGAGAGCCGACGGCATGCGGAAGCCATACTCCACCAGCGTTTGTTTGCGCGAACGATCACCGTGATACATCCCGCGGATTTGCGGGATAGTTTGGTGCGACTCGTCCACGAACAAAAGAAAGTCGGACGGAGTGTAATCGAAAAGCGTGGGCGGAGCTTCGCCGGGCAACCGTCCTGAAAGGTGCCGCGAATAATTTTCGATTCCGTGGCAATAGCCGATGGTGCGCATCATTTCGATGTCGAAATGCGTTCGTTGAACCACGCGCTGAGCCTCTACGATTTTCCCCTGACGCTCCAGCTCACCTTTCCACCAATCGAGCTCTTCGTAAATGCTTTGAATGGCGCGCTCGCGCTGTTCGGCGGGCAAAACGTAATGGCTCTTGGGATAAATTAAGATGCGATCGATTTCTTTTTCGCCGGCGCGCGTTTTGATTTGTCCTGTGACGGGATCGAATTTGCGAATGGCGACGATTTCGCTGCCCCACATTTCAACGCGCACGGCAAGGTCGTCGTACGGCGGATAAATTTCGATCATATCGCCGCGAACGCGAAAAGTTCCGCGGCGAAGGTCTTCGGCACGCTCGTACTGAATTTCAACCAGCTTGCGAAGAATGGCTTCGCGAGCCACGGACTGACCCTTTTCGATGAGCTGCATCATGCTGTAATACGCTTCGGGCGAACCGAGACCGTAAATGCAAGACACGGAGGCGACCACGATGACGTCGCGGCGTTCGAACAGTGAACGCGTGGCGGACATGCGCAATTTGTCGAGCTCGTCGTTGATGGTGGATTCTTTTTCGATGTAAGTGTCGCTCGCCGGAACGTAGGCTTCGGGCTGGTAGTAATCGTAGTAGCTGACGAAATATTCCACGGCGTTGTTGGGAAAGAACGAACGAAATTCGTGATAAAGCTGCGCGGCTAGAGTTTTGTTGTGCGCCAGAACGATAGTGGGGCGATTGATTTGCTCGATCACCTTGGCCATGGTGAACGTTTTGCCTGAACCAGTGACGCCCAGAAGGACCTGGTGGCGGTCTCCGTCATTGAGGCCGCGGACGAGATTCGAAATCGCTTCGGGCTGGTCGCCGCGCGGTTCGTAGTCACTGGCGATCTTGAAATTCATCGGCGGACTCTTCGTTGCGAAAAATGGGTCAGGCTGAAAACTTCCATTATATCAAAGGTTGCAAATCGGTGCTCTGGGCCAAAAGCAGAGCGCGGCAAACGGATTTCAGGGCTGCGGAGCTGTGGACGGAGCATCCGTGGGCAACAAAGAAATTTCGGACTTGCTATCCACGCGGCTGAAGTAATGAATTTTCGAGCCGGTCTTTACACGAAGGATTTGCACGTCCATATTCTGCGTGGAATTTTGAGTGGACCGCATCAGTGTGCCGTCCGCGAGCGAAATATATTCAAGGCTGCCGCCGGAGCCGGTCCAGGTGCCGGAGGTGTCCAAACCCTTGCGGGAGTAATCGTCCGGCGTGGCATCACCGTTGCGAACGATTTTGAACTCAGTGACCACAACCGCGCATGAGAGGTTCGCATGAGCGGCAGACGGAGTGCCAGTGGAAGTTTTTTGCGAGTCGTCGGTTGGGGAACAAGGCTCGTTGTGAAGATATGTGGAACGGTTTCTCCAGACCAATCCGCCCAGAGGTGTGCCCTCCATGGGCTGATCGGTATTCCACTTCTGGCCAAGTTCAATTCCGCCCTTTGGGAGCCGCGCGCCGAAAGAAAGGCCGTTCATCCACGCGTGGACGTTTTCAGCTACCACAGGATTCGCCAGCAGATCGTCGATGCCAGTGATATGAGAAACCTGTCCGCCAGGCTCCATGGTGTATTCGAGCGAGCGGCCTTCCAGATGTTTGTATTGATCTTGCACGTTGGAGCCGGCTAGATCGAAAGCATCGCTTTTAAACGCAGCGTCAGATTTCTCGAAGGTGGTTCGAATCCGCACGCTGCCGGCGGGCGTTCCACTGGCAGGTGGCGTGTTCAGCACATCCAGACGCAGAATGAGGCTGACGGATTGCGTGGATTTGGAGGCCGCCTCGGGATTCTCGATGGGCGTTTCCATTTTGTTGTTCGCCGTGGTGCTGGTTTCAATTTGGTAGCGCAGGATTTCGCCTGGCGTGAATCTCATCGAGAGATGCACTTTCGCTGGCGCCGCTGGAAGAGAAAGCGCGGCTACCATGAGGCATGCGACGGTCGTCAGAAAACTGGGTTTGCTACGCAGTGAAGGCTGAGAATTCGACTGCATTCATGAACGCTAGCACAGCCTTATAGCGCGCGCAAATTCGTCTACAAGATAGCGTTTCAAGGACGGGCCGCGGGCATAGGGATGCGGGATAGTTGCGGCGACGAGAGCGGACCGCTAAGGCGATAGTCAGAAGCGGAGGCGCCGCTTTCTACTGCTTCGCTTGGAAGAACCCGTAAACGCAAATCGAGGTTGCGACTGAAACCGAGCGAACCGAAGCCTTCGATCTCCGACCCTGGGCTTTGCAGCAGCAAACCCTGGAACTTAATTTCGCGGTCGGCACATGTAAATGTAGTCGACGCCTGGCGGAAAGAGCTGCTGCCAGGTGTGGCGGCGCTGGCCTGTAGCGACTCCGCAAGATTCAGGCTGCGAATCTCGAGGTCGCTTACCCGCGCTTTTCCTTTGCACGAGAGCGAGGCTAGCATGTCCGACTTGTCAGTGCCGCGAGCGTTCAGCAAAAATTCTCCGGAGGCCACACCTGAAAACATCTTGGCCAGGTTTGGCGAATCCGCCGAAAGCGCCAGCAAATCCACGCGCGAAAAGTTCAGGTTCACGCGATAAGAAGGGATCGCCGCAAAATCCGCTTCGAACGACGCGGCGATGTTTCCTCCGTAGAGTTGGCCCCGAGCATTCGTAAGCTCGATGTGATGGCCTGAAACTTTCAGATCGCCCTGAAGGCGATGCACGCTAACTGGTGCCAAGGTGAATTCGTCGAGCGCCAGGCGGCCGCTGGCTTGCAGCGTATCGCTGACCGCGTTTGTCGGCGAGCGCGGATTCAAGAATGGCAGCATGCGGTCGAGAAAACTTTCCCGCCAGCGGGGATTGAGCCAGCGATCGACATCGGCGGCCGCCAGGTGGTCGGCTGAAAGCGTGAAAAGCCATCCGCTTGCATCGCGACGATCGAACGAGCCACTCCAATCCGCGCCAAATGCAATCGCTGATGACACCGCAATGTGGCGCGAATCCGGTTTCCAGTCTGCGTGGGCCTTGAGGTCTTTAATCGGCAAGTTCAGGAACGGCGTGCGAAGCGACATTCCGGTCTCTTCGCCGCCGAAGTCCAGGGTACCGGTTGGCTGCGTTCGCCAGGGATACGCAACGTCCTGCCAACGCAAATCGCAGCGCAACGGGCCAGCGAGGTCCCATCCACGCGAAATATTCCAGCCGAACGCGCTTGCGGTGGCCACCAAATCGCGAGCCTGCGTGAGATTTCCGGTCAAGTGGAAGACTGGCATTTCAGAGCCGCGCTTCGCGGATGTTTCCATGTGAAGCGAACCGCCGGCAGCGCCAAATGTTAGCGACACCGGCGAAAGCGCGGCAATGCCGCGATCGTATCGAAAGTCCACATTTCCAACACGAACGGGAACGCGCAGAGTAGCACCGCTGATCTCGGCCCTGGCAATTATTAACGCCGTGCGATTCATCCGCAGCGGCCAACCAGAAATGTTCCCTTGAACGCTGGCGAAACCGTGGAATGAAATGTTTGACGCCACGTCGGAATGGAACGCGCGTGCCCATGCGAGCAGATCGTTCAAATCAATGGTAGAGGATGCGACATTGACGGAGAGCGGAGAAGATTCCGACGACCAAGCGTCTGTTGGCAACTCCCAACCAATTCGTCCGGTGACCCTGGCGTTAGAATGGGGCGCCTCAATCGAGGCGTCGCTTATTTCGATAGCCGAGTCCATCGGATTCCAGTGAATTTGGGAAACTACGTTTACCGCGGGATCGTCCGCATGCAAAGGGAGATCCCAACGGTGAAGCTGGCGTAACTCGGCGCGAGATTGAATCGTCCATCCGCCATCGACGCGGTCTTGCGTTCGAGCATTCATCATTAGAGTGAGTAAGCCGCGCACGCCGTAATCGGAGCTGCGAGCCAGACGCAGAACATCCGATACAGAAGCGTCGCTCCACGAAGCATTTAATTCCGCCGGACGCATGCGCGAAGAAGTTCCTCCCATTTGCCCGCTTACGTGGAGAACACCGGCCTGTTGCACGATTACCGCGGCGCGAGTTGGAATTGCCTCCAGGTCCATGGTCCAGCGCCCCGGGCCGGCAGGTTCGACGTAACCGGTCACATCCACCAACGCGAACGGAAGTTTATCTTCGCCACGTTTGAAATTAATTCGCCCTGAATCTATCTCGATACGCCTGAAGCGCAGGGCGGGCGCGCCCGGCGCTTCAGAGCCCGAAATTCCGGCAGAAGACGCCGCGGGTGGAGGCTTGGGCAGCCATTCAGCAAGGTTCCAATCGCCATCGGAGTTACGCACCAGATTCAGGCTCGGATGGTCCAGCGAAACCGTGCCTAGCTGAAGATGGCCGAGCAACAGACCTTGCCAACGAAGGCGCACATTGACTGATTCAGCCCGCAGGAAATATTCGTGGCCGAAACGCGGATCTTCGCCAAAGGTCACTGATTGCGCGCGCAAGGTAGGACCGTCTAACAAAGTGAAATTGTAGCTGCCTACTTCCACCGGCCGTCCGAAAGCGGCTGCAAGACGCGCCGTGATTTTCTTTTGCAAAGGCGTGTGGCGAATGAGCAGCGATATCCCAGCACTGGCGAGCCATACAAGAATCAAAAAGAACAGAATCCATTTGGGCCAACGCGTCCAGCCATGCGGGCGCGGCCTCGCTTGCGAGACAGTTTGCGTGGGAACGTCGGGATGGGAGAGCGTGCTTGCCACGGCGATTTTCCAGCTTAACGAGCCGGCTAATGGACCTCGTGCATCATACGCCGCCAGCGGGTGCGTGCGGGAAGATGCAAAAGATTTTGCCCCAGGGCGCGAAGCCTGCCGAAGAAACCCCGGTCAACGTAATCTCCAGGAGCGGCCTCCACGGACCAGTAAATCATCGCCGGACGGCCCATCACGGCGTCACGATTCACAAAACCCCAGTAGCGGCTGTCCCAGCTTCGGTCGCGATTATCGCCCATCACAAAATAATTGTCAGCTGGAACGACCAGCTCGCCGTGCCGGACGTGGCTGAGAATTTGTTCCGCCCACTCCGGACGCAGCCCGATTTCAGCGAAATAGCGGCCCGCGGGCGGAAAATTGTCGCCGAAAGGATCTTCATAGATGGGATCGTGCATCACGTATGGTTCCGATAGAGGCTCGTCGTTCACATAAACGTGTTGATTGATGATGCGCACGCGGTCGCCAGGCAAACCAATCACGCGTTTCACGTAATGCGGATGGTCATCAAACGGAAATTTGAAAACGATGACATCGCCGCGCCGGATCTCGCGATAGGGCAGAAATTTTTCGTACCACGCGCCATGACCGCCAAAAATAAATTTGTTCACCAACAGATGATCGCCGATCAGAAGAGTGGGCTCCATCGATTGCGAAGGAATCTTGAAAGCCTGAACGATGAAGGTGGTGCCGAAAAGAGCCAGCAGAATGGTGACTAGAAGCGATTCGGCATACTCCGCGAAGGAACTGCGCCTGGCCACAACTTTCGCAGGTGCAGGCGCGAGCGTTGACTCAATCGAGGGCCCGGGCTCGGTGGTGTCTACTTCCACGAAACTCCTTCAGGCGATTCCATCGTTCGATTCGAAATGTTCCAGGGCCATTCTTGCAGCGCCCTGTTCCGCTTCTTTTTTGCTGCGTCCTTCCGCGCCAGAAAGTTTTTTTCCGGCGTGCCACACTTCCACCTCAAACGTCTTTTGGTGGTCGGGGCCGGACTCACTGCGTACCCGATATTCCACCGGCGGCAGATCGCGCTGCTGCAGCCATTCCTGCAAAGCGGATTTATCGTCGGCGCGTTCCAATCCGAACGATTGGCTGCCGAGTGCAGGCTCCAGCAAGGTGCGCTGAAGGAACGAAACGGCCGCAGGGAGTCCAGCATCGAGATAAATGGCACCGAGAATTGCTTCGTACGCGTCAGCCAGCAGCCTTTTTTTATCGCGGCCACCCGTTTTCTCTTCGCCGGGGCCGAGCCGCAAGTGATCGCCGAGCTTCAGCTCTTTGGCCGCGCCATAAATAGACGATGCGCTTACGAGCCTAGCCAAGCCCTTGGAAAGCTGCCCGGAGTCCCACTCGGGAAAGGTCCGGCAAAGTTCGTCGCTTGCAACCAAGCCCAGAACGCGGTCACCTAGAAATTCCAGACGCTCGTTATCGGTGTTGTTGGAATTTTGCCGATGAGAACGATGAATCAGCGCGCGCTCAAGTTCCACCGTGTCTTTAAAATGATGACCCAGGATCGTCTCCAGTTCCTCGCGCTCCTGTGGGGTCATGACTGAAATGGCCTCGGTTAGGGTTTGGATCCAGCAGGTTTTGCGGCGGCCAACTTTTTGGTTTCGTCCGCCTTCTGCTTGCAACGGTCCGCCAAAGCTCCGGGAATTTGCGCGCACTTTTGAAATGCATCGGAGGCATCGCTGAACCGATTTAGAGCCTGCAGCTCGATTCCCATCACATAAAAATCAGTGGGGTCCGGAGTGGTAGCGAGTTTTTCGCCCTGCTGCAGCTCGCTGACAGAGTTCGCGAAATCCTGCTTGCGAAAATCAACCAAGCCAAGACCGCTGTGCGCCTGCGACAACGCCGCGTCCTTTGCTTTCGAGAATTGATCGTCCGTCATACCGGCGGGCTTTGGCAGGTTGGGAATTAATTCGATGGCGTGCTTCTCGTCGGCCTCGGCCCTGTTCAACAGGCGCTCCGAGTTCATGTCGTTGGGATCGTAATTGTGCGGGATTACCCAACCTTCCAAAACCAGCACGCTGACGTTGTCCGGATTTATCGCCAGCGTTTTGGCGGCTGCGTCATACATTTTGTCAAACTGCTGTTTGTTGAAGTAATCCTGCATCAGCCGGGCGTAAACAACTTCCGCGTACTTACTCTTGGGATATTTCGCGACAAAATCCTCGCCGAGCTTGATGCGCGCGTCGGCTTGCGCCGGAGTGTTCGCGTCGTAAAAAGCTTTGTAAGCTTTCTCTTCTTCAGGATCAACTTTCGGCGCTTCAGCGGGGTTCTGCGTGCCGCTTTGCGGAGCCGCCGCTTGTCCCGGCTTGGTCGGTGCCGGAGCTGGCGCCGGTTGCTGTTGCTGCTGCGCCTGGCATGGCCGTGCTAGAGCCAATGTAGATCCCACTGCTAAGATGAGTGTGATGATCGCGTTTCGCACCGACTGGAAAATCATTTTTCACCTTCCGTGGTTGATTACCCCCGGCACGAAAAATAACGGCCTGGGGCTAAGGATTATGGGACGCTTTGTCGCTCTCCGGCGCGCGAGAACTATACGGCGAATCCAAACCGCGTTGCGCCGCTGCCCGCGCATTTTCCGGTGAGCCATGAACCGCCAAAGCCGCATGGTATTCCGCTACCGCCTCGTCGCGCTCGTCTTGCAGATCGTGAATGCGTCCCAGATATACGTGCGACCACGCCAAAATAGAAGGATCAGGTGTCCCTGGCGGAATGGGCGCACCAGGTATTCCCGAAGTCCAACTCGCCACAATCTGCTCGAACAATTCCTGGGCCCGCTCGCCGTCGCCTGAAAGTATGGAGGCCACTGCCAAGCCGTACACCGCGCGCGGCTCGTTCGGATATTTCTCCAATATCTTTCCGAATGTGGCTGAAGCGGCTGCGGCATCCTTTAACGCGATCTGATGATCTCCTTGCGCCAGCATGCTATCAAGCTCCGCGGTCTGGCTCGCGGGTGCGGCGGCGGTCTTCGATTCTGGGGCTGTCTGCACCGGTGCAAAAGCAAAATCTTTTAAGCGCTTCTGCTCCGCCGATACGTCGATACCCGTGATGATGTCGGGGAAATAATACGTCATAGCAGGCGCAGCCTTTTCAAACTTTTCCAGCTGAGTGACGATCGGACGCACGAGGATGAACCCCTCTTTGTCATTTTGCACCAGAGCCGCTTCGAGTTTTTCCGCCGTAAGGTGACGCAAACGCAGTTCGACCGCTTTGATCAGGCACTCGTCGGTGAAAGCGATAAAGTCGGTGCGGTATTCCACCGGAAGTTGCGGAGCGCGCGCGGCCACATTCAGCAGGCTATTTTTGCTTTCAACTTCCTTGCGATACCTGAGCGGCAGCGGATCCAGCATGAAGTGCAGGTAAGCGTGCTGTATGTCGTCGGCTGGAATCTGTGCGGTGAACCCCACGGCCATGGCGTAATGGTCGCCCAGGTTTCGGAAGTTGGTGCGGGCACCGACGAGGGGTTCCACATACACGGTGAATGTACGGCCGTGCGTGGACTTCAGAATCTCCCGCAGATAAGCGTTTGATACGGTCACGATGCGCCGCACTACCGGCTGATAACGCGCGATCACACGGTGATATTCAGGTTCAATTTGAGTCCAGCGAATATCGAGATGGGCCTCGTGATAAAAAGCCGCGAGAATTCTCTGGAAGCCTTCGAGCGAGCCAACATCGGGAGGAAGAAGGTCTGGATCGACCTGGTAGCGAAAATCCGGAGGCGGGCCGACGACCAGCGCGAAGGTGATGTAGCGCGAAAGTGTTTCGCCGGGGTCTGCCAGCAAGTGGTCGCGGTAAAACTGTCGCAACGCTTCCGTTGCAGGCCCGTGCAGATTCAGAAGTTCGCCGCGCAAAGCCAGGCGTGACGGCATTTCCGCCAGCGTGCTTTCGTCGGCGTCAAAGCCGGCGGCGTCGAGCGCGCACATGGTGGCAAATAATTGCTGATTGGCTTCGACGGTGATCCCACTGGTGAATTCCTGCTGAGGCGGCGCTTGCCCATGGGCTTTGGGGACGGGCGCAATACTCACCAAGAGCACAGCAATGCATGAACACAATGTAGGAAACGGATGAAAAAATCTTTGGATGGCCAGACTCCTCAACGCCTTCATCATCCGCTGGCAGCGCCAAGTTCCCCTGTTCTCAAGCAGCTGGCAGCGATCGTTCAAACATTGAAACTGTATCGGTCAGGCTTCGCCTAGTCAAGAAAACGCGCAGATAAATCAGTCGGCGAAGGAGCGCAGAGATCAGGACGAAAAATCTTATCCGTGGACGTGAACTTCGCTGAAGCTCAGCAGAACACGACCGCCGCCCGTCGGTCGTCCGAAGCTGAGCTCGGGACGGAAGCGCGAAAACAGAAGAACCTGGTCGATCTGATGTTTCACCGCAACATCGTTGGGCCCGGAAAGAATATTGTAGGAGACCACTTCGCCATGCGCATTTAGCGTGGCTTCCAACACCAGCACGCCGGAATCAGGATGCCCTTCAGTCGCTACCACTCCGGGAACCGGGAACGGCGCCAGACTTTCCAGCCGTGCGGGCTGAACCAGATTTAGCGGCAAATCATTGGCGACGATTCCCATCGGCACACCCACCAGGATGTTCTGTACTACCAGAACAAACACAACCAGTGCCGTAAGAATTCCGCCGGTGGCCGGGACAGCAAGGGGTTTGAAAACGTCCTGGAAGGACAATAGAGCTCGAGACCAGGCCCGCCGGAAACCTACCCAAGAAGAAACTGAGTGCGCCGCTTGCACACGAATTCGCGTGGCCAAATCAGCGGGCACGGCCACAGGCTCCACATTTGCCAGGCACACGGAAAGCCGGCGATAACTTTCCAGCAAATCTCGGCAGCTTCCGCAAACGTTTAGATGTTCGCGAACAATAGCGTGATCCTGCGCCGGAATAGCACCATCGATGTAACCGGGTAGGCGTCGTGCAGCGTCGCGACAATTCATTGGGCGCCTCCGTGCTTCTTAGTAGCGTAGGTTAACGAGCGCGTGAGCGCTGGCTTGGAGGCCGCTGAAGCCATGCGGACAGTTGCCGTCGATGTTCCTCGCGAAAATTCTGATGCGTGTTCGGTCTGGTTATTTCGCCCGGCAGTTTCCGCAGCTTGCGAAGCGTGCAAAACAGGGTCCAAAATCTCGCGAAGGATGCGGCGGCCGCGCAGGATGCGTGATTTCACAGTGCCCACGGAAACTTCCAGAACTTCCGCCACTTCTTCGTAAGACAAACCTTCGAGATCGCGCAAAATAACCGCGCTGCGGAATACGTCAGGCACTTGTGCCAGCGCTCTGTGTACCACTGCTTGCATTTCGGCTGCTTCCACTTGTTCCAGCGGAGTCGCTTCCAAATCTTTCAAATCGAGCGCGGGATTCTTCCCTTCTACTTCGGCGTCAATCGAAACCTGTTGGCGATGATGACGCCAGCACCAGCGCCGGTGGTTCAAAGCCTGTCGCACAGAAATGCGATACAGCCAGGTTTTCAGCGAACTGCCCTGCCGGAAGCCATGAATGCCGCGAAACGCTCGCAGAAAAACTTCCTGCGTCACATCCGCAGCGTCGGCAGAATCAGAAAGGATTCCGTAAACCAAGTTGTACACCCCGGCGTGATAATAGGTGACCAGCCAATCGAATGCCGAGTCAGACCCCGCCTGCAGTTCGGTGACAAGTCCAGCTTCGTCACGGCCCCACGGCAATATTTGTGCTAGGTCGGACATGCCTTACGCCAGTCTCCCTTAAGGGCCTGTCCCTATCTTAGGTTAGACACCATACAGCCTGGATTTGTTGCTAGGGTAACAGAAATTAAGGAATTGGCTATCCTCCGAAGGTACTACTTCGAAAAAGATTAGCAGGGCGAATTGGTAAAGTTGGCGCAGGACGTCCGCGCGGAGATAGAGGGAAAACATTGAGGTATGCTCCGAAGAATCAACCAGATAATCCACAGTGGGGTAGCGCGCACGGGTGCTGCGTCCGGTAAACGTCGAAAATTCGGCAACCAATATGGTGGAGGCGGGGGAGTCGGAATTCGACGGCGCATTGACCCGTGGGAAGTTATTGGGTGACATCCTCGGTCGAACGCTGAGCCATCCAAGCCTCAACAGTTTCAATACATTACACCCTGGATAAACAAGAGCCTAGTACGGGTCCCGGTTTCCCTCCGAGGTGTGGTCCTTATTTTTTTCAATTTTTGACGCACCCGTTTGCCATTTTAACCCTCATTTCGCGCCTTACTAGATAGAGGCAGTTCGAAAGGCAAGACCCCGTGTCAGCGAATCCGAACTGGGATCCACCTCCTCAATTTCATAGACGGTGAACTAACAGTCCGAACACGCGGACTTCAGATCTCGGGTTATCTAACTGACCAGGTGTCCAGCCTGCTGCGCTGTTGGGCCGATAACTGGACGGAGACTGCCGGAAACGTAAGAGCGCTTTGTTTTCTGTTGCTTAATCGCTTTCCAAATTATTTGAGAA
>Ga0209420_1000129_pt1 | contig 46726 bp, 31 predicted proteins | sample BlaSpr_A8_OM1_O1_FD_187972 | JGI IMG/M metagenome (GOLD analysis project Ga0209420, IMG submission 187972) | Forest soil microbial communities from Thunder Bay, Ontario, Canada - Black Spruce, Ontario site 2_A8_OM1_O1 (SPAdes) (version 2) | ecosystem: Environmental > Terrestrial > Soil > Boreal... | reverse complement strand
ACGACGAAAATGGTAAAGATCGCAGACTCTGCGAAAATGAGGCTGGCCATCCCGACCTTGCCTTTGTATGGAAGCTTCCACTCGAGAGATCTCTCGGCGATTGGATTCGTGACGGCACTCATTTCTCAATCCTTTTACTCATAGCGACTGTCCGGATCTTCCGGATGCTTCAGGTCCCACAAGGGCCGGCGGCTCTCAACCACAGGAATGGAAGCAAAGTTGTAAGCCGGAGGCGGTGAACTTACCGACCATTCCAGAGTCCAGGCGTCCCATGGATCGTTGCCAGCTTTCGGTCCTTTAAAATAGGAATAAACAAGGTTCGTGACAAATACGAGGATGGCTAGGCCTTGGATGAATGCGCCGATGGTAACGATCAAGTTGAGGGTGCCCCAACCAGGGCGGGGTTCGTAGGTGTAAATACGACGCGGCATCCCGAGCAGGCCGGGAATGTGCATCACATCAAACGTTAGGTGAAAGCCGATAAGGAAAAGGCAGAAATGGAGTATGCCCAGGGTTTCGTTCAGCATCCTTCCGGTGATTTTTGGGTACCAGTAATAAAATGCGGCGAAAAGCGCAAACAGAATCCCGCCAACGATTACGTAGTGAAAGTGCGCGACGACAAAGTACGAACCGGTAAGCTGCCAATCGAAAGGCGCGGCGCCCTGCATGATGCCGGTGAGACCGGCGATCAAGAATTGGAACAGGAATCCAATACAGAACAGCATCGGTATCTTGAACTGGATTTTCCCGCCCCACATCGTGCCGAGCCAGTTGAAGATTTTGATTCCCGTCGGGATGCCGACGGCAAACGTTGTTATCGCGAAAAAGCTGTTGGCGTAGGAGTTCATCCCGATGGTGAACATGTGGTGCGCCCATACACTCAAGCTTAGGAACACTATGCAGGCCGTGGCGCCCACCATAACCGGGTATCCAAAAATCGGTTTCCGAGAAAATACCGGAATAATTTCTGATGCAAACGCGAAGGCGGGAATCACCAGAACGTAGACCTCTGGGTGGCCAAAAATCCAGAAAAAGTGCATCCAGAGAGTTGCCGAGCCTCCAGCTTGCGTGTCAAAGAAGTGCCCGCCCAAATAACGGTCCACGCAGAGCATGACCTGAGCCGCCGTGAGTGGGGAGATGGCTAAAATGACCAGGCCGGCCATAAACATGTTTAACCACGCAAATAGAGGCATCCGGCTCAGGGTCATCCCGGGGCATCGCATGGAAAGAACGGTGGCGATAATGTTGACCGCCGTGCCGATACTGCCGAATCCCGAGACAAGAAGAGCAATCGTCCAATAGTCGGAGCTATGACCCGGCGAAAATGCCCGAGACGTCAAAGGAGCGTATGCCCACCACCCTACGTCGGGTGCATTGCCTGCACCGTACAGTCCATTTCCACCGAGGAAACTGAAGTAGAGCAGAAATCCACCGAACGCCGTCAGCCAGAAGCTGAAGGCATTCAGCCGCGGAAACGCCATGTCCCGCGCACCGATCATCAATGGCACCAGGTAATTCGCAAAGCCGAACACGACGGGGATCACGACGAAGAAAATCATCGTTGTTCCATGCATGGTGAACAGGCGATTGAAAACCTGCGGAGAAACAAAATTGTTGTGCGGGCGCATCAATTGGATCCGAATGATGGTGGCTTCGATCCCTCCGACGACTAGAAAAATTAGCGCATAGACGATATAGAGAATCCCCAGACGCTTGTGATCAACCGTGGTGACCCATTCATGCACCACTTCGACCCAAGGACGCGTCGCTGTTCTTGTACTTGGAATAGCTATTGCGTCCGATGACATAGGTACTCTCCCAAATCCTTTGACTACCGAAGCGTCTCGAGATAATCCACGAGCGCATCCAGGTCAGCATTACTGAGTTGCATAGCAGGCATACGAGAGCCCGGCTTGATCGCATCGGGTTTCTGAATCCACAAGCGGAGATTCGCCTTTGTATTTTCGGCCGCACCCGATGCGATCGTCTGACGGCTCATCAAGTGCGTCAGGTCCGGGCCGAAGCGTCCATCAGCGACGGTGCCCCCAATCGCGTGGCAGTTTATGCAAGCTGTTGTTTCGAAAACGCGTCGGCCGGCGGTTACATTCTCGTCGAGCACTGCCGGCTGCTGTTGGGCGCGGACCCAGGTGGCAAACTCTTCGGGGTTGTCAACGCAAACCCGCAGCAGCATCTTCGCGTGCTGCGTGCCGCAATATTGCGCGCACTGGCCGAGAAAAATTCCTGTTTGGTACGGATCCATCCACATGTGATTCACGCGATTCGGAATTAGGTCTGTTTTTCCCGCCAGCTGGGGAATCCAGAAGCTGTGGTCCGTGTCAGCGGAAAGCAGCGTCAAAAAAGTGGGCGTAGGGTGCGCAACTGCGCTTACCGGAATGTGCAACTCGTTCGCAGTAACGACTCCTAGCCGTGGATAGCGAAATTCCCACCAGAACTGATGTCCGATGGCGACGACTTCCACAGCATTTTCAGGCTGCGGCGCATCCTGAATCGAGTGGATTACCCGTGCGGTTGCGAGAAACAAAACGACTACGATCAGAGTCGGAATCACGGTCCAGGCCAGTTCAATCTGCGTGCTTCCGTAGACCTGGGCAGGCTCGCGACTGTCATCTCCTGGGCGCTTGCGGAATTTCACGACCGCATAGATCAATAAAGAGAAGACGACGGCAAAGATCAGACCAGTTATCGAAAGGACGAAGTATGAGAGATGACCAATCCATTTGGTCGGCGTCGAGCGCGAGTCAAAAATGCTGGGAAGCTGAGAAGGATCGCCGGGAGCACCAAAACAGAGCGATGCCGCAAGCAGCGCTCCTGCGAGCAGTACCGCGATGCCTGCCACTTTGCTTAGCAGCTTTCGAATTTGGTCGGAACGTGTCATGAAATCAGATATGTAGCCTCATCCAAAGTGAGACCAGAAACACAGGGCACTTCTGAACCCAAACCGGTCAACGCCTGGAGCATTGATGTAACGCGACTTACTTCGCGGTTTCGGAATGGTGCCGACGACCGGGTGTTAACCCGCTGACAAGTGTGCAGTCGCTGTCATGGGGGCTCGAAGCAAGTGCAGCAATGTCTGAGTTTTCGGAAGCAAGGAGTCAGAGCCCAGTCAAGGCGTGACCGAGCTTATTTTTCTTCGTCGTCAAATAGCGCAGCGTGGACCTGGATGCGGGGATTTCCAGGGGCAGCCATGCCGTTACCGAGAGCCCGTATCCCTCAATGGCCACGAGCTTGCGGGGATTGTTGCTCAGCAGTCGCATGGATCGTACACCAAGAGCGCGCAGGATCTGAACGCCGATACCGTAGTCCCGCTGGTCGGCCTTAAATCCGAGGCGCTCATTGGCCTCCACAGTATCTAACCCTTGGTCCTGTAGTGCGTAGGCGCGAATCTTATTCGCCAAACCGATTCCTCGCCCTTCCTGATTCAAGTAGAGCAGCACACCGCGTCCCTCGTCGGCGATCCGGCGGAGAGCTTCGTCGAGCTGGGCACCGCAATCGCAACGCTCCGAACGAAACACATCCCCTGTAAGGCACTGCGAATGGACCCGCACCAGTACGTCTTCCGCATCCGCGATATCGCCGTGGACGAGAGCGACATGCGTTTTTTTGTCGATCTGATTCTCAAATGCGTGCAGTCGGAACTCACCGTACTCGGTCGGTAGGTTCGTGGTAGCGATAGATTCGACCAGCGTTTCCGTGCGAGTTCTGTAGGTAATCAGATCGGCGACGGTGATCATCAATATATTGTTACGGATTGCGAATGAACTGAGCTCGGGCACGCGTGCCATCGTGCCATCCTCGCTCATGATTTCGCAGATGACGCCAGCGGGCGCCAAGCCAGCCAGGCGAGCGAGGTCCACCGCGGCTTCAGTTTGCCCGGCTCGCACCAGCACTCCGGCATTCTGTGCGCGTAACGGGAATATGTGACCCGGGCGAACGAGATCAGAAGGTTTCGTTCGCGGGTCAATTGCTGCGAGCACTGTTGTTGCGCGATCAGCCGCCGAAATTCCGGTTGTCGTACCGATCCTGGCCTCGATACTCACACAAAACGCTGTTTCAAACCGAGAGCTATTCCGTGGAACCATCAGCGGAATTTCGAGTTCATCCAGCCGTTCGGGCATCATCGCCAGGCAAATTAATCCACGACCGTAGCGAGCCATGAAATTGATAGCTTCAGGAGTGATCTTCTCAGCGGCGATAGTCAGATCGCCTTCGTTTTCGCGATCCGCGTCGTCAACCACGATCACCATTTTGCCCGCGCGTATGGCAGCTATGGCGTCCTCAACGCCGGCAAATGGGCGGGAGCAGTCGCCGCGCCTCTTCACAACTTCGAGTCGTTGGCTCACGTGCGCACCTGAGTCCCCACTCCCGTTCTTGCCGGATGGACTACGACTGGCCAGCGCAGCCACCCATTCGATTGCTTGCCATTCTTCGTTCACGTTATGAGGCTCCACGTTTAGCGCTTCTCAAGAGGTGCCAATTATTGCTATTGCCATTTCCTTTTTCGCGTCGTGAAACGGTAATTATTTGGATTCGGGATAAGGTACACGGAGCACGAAGCCAGATGTCGAAGGCAAAACGTAGCGGATGCCTGCGTACACCATGCTCAGATGCGCATCCTTAGGAGCTCCCGAATCCACAAACCACGGCGCGCGAGTCAGATAAGAATATTGCGTGTAGTACTGAAGAGCTCCGTGCACATCGCTTTTCCAGAATGTCTGCAGCCAATCGAATGTAATTTGCTGAATCGCTCGGTTGTTGGTGTTAGGTGAGCCAGGGCCGCCATAGCCGATGATCGTCCCGGGGGTCGTGGTATTGGTGGTGTCGGGGAAAAAATTCCGCCCGAAATAATCCGCTCCATAATAAACGGCGAAGGCGGACCGTGGACTCGCTATCCACTCGAAGCCGGCGGAAGCTGCTCCGGAGTGTACCAGCGACGGAGAGATGTCAGTTCCCGCGGCGTTCGGACGAATCACTAGCTGCGGTCCGTCCGCCACCAGGTAGCGCCCGCCACCGTCGCTCCAAAACGCATTGCCAAGGAGCAGGAAATTTCGGAATAACGTAAAGTTTGAGGCGATCGAACCGCCGCCGCCCACGGATGAATGCGATGCGAAAGTCGTTTCGCCGACAGGTTTGAGCGTAGACCTCACTCCCGTAACCAGACCGACCGCCTCCACATGGAAATGCCTACCTGCAATTCTTGCGTCGTACGCAACCTTGGGAATGATGTCTGGAAAAAGGTTAGGAGTTCCTATTTGGGATCCATTGTCAAACTGCGGGCCGACCGTAGAGGCAAAGGCCGTCGGAAGGGCAACCGAAGTACCTATGTATTGGTCGGGGTCCTCAATGCCTACCCCAAACGCCAAATGATCGTTAAAGTGATAGGCGATGCGGAACTCAGCAGCGCGGGTGTAAGGCAAGCCCACCCCGATGTTCTGATCTTCGTTATAGGTGATCGCCAAATCGGCGGGACTTGGACCAATCCCACTGCGGTTGGGAGTTAGCCAACTCCAGGTTTGTCCGCCAAGAATTTCCCACTTGCCGCGTTTTAAGTCAAAAAAGCAAAGGCGCAGACGAAGAGTGTGGCCGTTGACGGTCTGATACGCATTGGTCGCATCATTGCCGCTGAAGTCCGCTTCGCAGTAGCCGGTCATATCATTGTCACCGAATTTGTCCTTGACCTGTATGCTGAAGCGGGAAAACTGCGCGGTGAGACGATATTCGGAAAGCTGGCCCTGCGTCGTATCGCTGAACGGTATAGCAGCGTAGTTCGTGGCGATATTGTTCTGGGTGTTGGTGGTGCGGAAAATATTTTCAATGTCCACAAACCCACCCAGGCTGATATCCGCTGAACCGACTTTGAAAGACAGCGGCGATTGACCTTGTTGTCCTTCTGCGTGGGGTAAAGGCTGGACGATGCCAGGCCCGTGCACGCCGCTGTCTACAGGTACCAGGCTCGAGGAAACTGTGGCAGGCTCGGACGCTTCGACCAGCCTTGCTGGTTGTTCGTTCCTGACCGATGCCGTTTGTTCGGCTCTCGATTGCGACTTCAGCGCTTCAATCTCCTGCTGTTGCGCCGCCATCTGCTTTTGGGTTTGTGATAGAGCGTCACGGAAAGCCTGCTGTTGCGAAGCCATTTGCTTTTGCGTTTGTGATAGAGCTTCACGGACAGCCTTCAGTTCAGCAGCAACGTCAGAATCGTTCGTCGAGGAATCCGCTTTCTGGGGGCTAGCCTGCGCCCACAGAAACCCCGGCACGATCAGCACAAAGCACAGAGCACGTAACACTCTCATAGTCGACACTCCTTCTTTCCCGCCCCTCCATCTGGCGCTGCAAAAGCCCGCGGGCTGGATGAACACACTAATACCGAATGCAAGCCGGTGCGGCCTAGATCGCTCGCTGTTTCCTCTCGATGCCGAGGCAATCAGGCGATGAAGATTGCCTGGGCAAAAGCGTCGAATTTGGTCTAGAGCGAGTCCAGTGCCTCGCCGGTATGCCGAATATTGCCCTCGATCGTGGCCACCACTTCTTCGATGTTCCCGGAGAGCACCATCTTTCCCATGGCCAGCGCGAATCCCACCGCTTGCGACCGGTCGGCATGAGAAGGTATAGAAAGAGCATTCGCATCGGTCACTACATCTATGAGCGCGGGGCCCGAATGTTGCAGCGCCTTCTTGATGCCCGATGCCAAATCGGCGGGGTTTTCAATTCTTACACCCATGATGCCGATGGCTTCGGCCATCTTCGCGAAGTTTGGATTCTTCAGGTCGGTTTGAAAGTCGGGCATTCCCGCGGTTTCCATCTCCAGTTTCACCATGCCTAGAGCGCTGTTGTCGAACACCACCAATTTGATCGGGAGGTTGTATTGCGTAATGGTCAGGATGTCACCCATGGTCATCGCAAAACCGCCGTCGCCGCACAGGGCGATAACCTGGCGTCCGGGATAGGCACATTGCGCGCCGATGGACTGCGGGAGCGCGTTCGCCATGGAGCCGTGGTTAAAGGAACCGATAATCCGCCGGTCCTTGGTCGCCTTAATATGCCGGGCAGACCAGACGTTGCACATGCCGGTGTCCGCTGTAAAGATCGCGTCGGGCGCTGCAATTTCACTGAGCGTCGCTGCCACCGGCTCCGGGTGCATGGGCGTGCGTTTTCCCACATGGTCCACGTACACATTCATTTTTCGAAGCCTCTCTTTGTGTTTGCGGACGGTGGTATCCAGGTATTCTCGGTCCGGCTTTGCATCCAACATCGGCAGCAGCGCTTGTAGCGTCTCGCGCACATCGCCCCAAATTCCCAGATCGAGTCTGCTGCGCCGTCCCAAACGGTCAACCCGGATGTCGATTTGCGCGATCTTCGTCTTTGTCGGCAGAAATTTGTCGTACGGAAAATCAGTGCCCAGCAGGATCAGCAGATCACATTCGTGGATCGCCTCGTAGGCCATTCCGAAACCAATCATTCCGGTCATGCCCACGTCATAAGGATTGTCGTAGTCGACAAACGGCTTTCCTCGGTAGGTATGCCCCACCGGAGCTTTCACTTTCTCCGCGAGTGCGACCACTTCATCGTGAGCGTTTTCGCATCCGATTCCGCAGAACAGCGCAACTTTCCTACTGGAGTTGATCAGCTCCGCTAAACGCGCCAAATCCTTTTCAGTGGGACGGATGCTCGGCCTGCGACCGACCAGAGAACGAGGTGTCCCCTCGGCAGGCATATCCGCACCGGCTACGTCGCCAGGCAGCACGATCACGCCGACCCCGCCTTTTCCCAGAGCGCTTTGCATCGCAATGTGAAGAACGCGCTCGAACTGCTTCGGGTTCGAGATCATCTCGCAATAGTGGCTGCATTCCTTGAACAGGATTTCCGGGTGGGTTTCCTGGAAGTATGCCGTGCCGATTTCACTGGTCGGGATGTGTGACGCAATTGCAAGCACCGGAGCATTGCTGCGATGAGCGTCGTAAAGGCCGTTGATCAGGTGCAGGCTGCCGGGACCGCAGCTACCGCCGCAGGCGGCGAGCTTGCCGGTGAGCTGTGCCTCCGCGCCGGCCGCATACGCGCCGGCTTCTTCATGGCGCACATGGATCCATTTAACTTTGCCGTTCAGCCGTAGTGCATCCGTCACCGGATTCAGGCTGTCGCCCACTACACCGTAAATCCTTTCCACGCCCGCTTCGGCAAGCCTGCGAATCAATTCATCTGCAACTCGGTGTGGCATCGCTTACATCCTCCTTTGAAAGTTCGTGCTTCACTTCGAATTCGCTTCAGCGCATTACCGCAAGACCTCAACAGATCGGTGCGGGACTTCTGCGTTTACTTTGACGTTGGTTGCGGATTCGCCGCGCGTCCTGTCTCACGAAGAAAAAACGTCACTACAATTGCAACCGCACAGCAGGCAATCCAGAACATTGCACCCCTCTGAAAGTGCACCGCCAGGTTTGGCGTGTTCCCAGTGCCCCTCCCAATGCGATGTGCGTAAACTGGTCCCATGAACGCGGTAATCGCGAAAACCAGGAAATTGATTCCCCCGGTAGCACTGCCCTTCACATTGTCCGGGTTGACTTCCTTGATGATGCTGTAAGGGATCATCGCGGCACCGGATGCGACACCGAATAGGAACATTCCCAGCTTCACTGAAATCGGCAACGGTTTGAACGCGATTTGTAAGGCAGCCAGTATCATCACCGCCGCGCTCCCCACGATCACCGGTTTTCGCCGTCCGATACGGTCCGAGAGCCACCCCAGCAGCGGGCATCCGAATACCCAGCCGAGGGGAACCATGGAAGCGATCACTACCGCGTTATGGTAGGAGAACTGAAGATCCTTCTGAAATGCTGCGACTCCCCAGATCATGTCTCCGATCGTGGTGGGCGCGAATAGCAATCCGGCGACGATTCCGCAGAGATACGACTGGGGGTTTGAAAAAACAACTTCGTACGGCTTCAACAGCGAACCGAAGCCGCCTTCCTGGAGGTGCGGTCCGAGCTGTTCCTTGGGCGTCGCGAAATAGAGAATCACCGCAATTACGAGGATTAGGACTCCTATTCCGACCCAAAAAACATGAACACCTAGACCATGCTCAATCATCGGCCCCACGACGTTCTGTCCAGCCGAGCCTCCGAGCATACCCACGCATTGTGTGGCGCCAATCGCAGTTGCGAGGTAGCGTGGGGGAAATCCCCGCGCCGCAAGATAAACAGCGCCCGTGAACGCAAACGCTGAGCCGGCACCCTGGAGCAAGCGACCGATATCTCCTGCGATTACCGCCGGCACGCTGAAGAGCAAACAACCTAATCCCAGAATCGTCATGCCGACGGGCACGGAACGCTTGGCTCCAAAATGGTCAAGAGCCGCACCAGCGACCAGGCTCATCGAGGAGTAAGTGTAGTAATAAACGCCGAGAATCGTGGCTATGCCTAACGCGGTCGTGTTGAAGGAGGCTTCCAATCCCGAAATCATTACGGAAGGCGATGACCTCACCGCATATTCGAGGAAATAGAAAATGACGGTGAAAAACCAAGCGATGATAAACGCGCGTGTCTGGTCCCCGGTCTGTTTTTGGTCCCACGCTGGTGTGGCCATTGTTCTGAGAACCTCTCTCGGCAAGGAGACCAAAATGAATCGTCAACTAGCGACGATCCCTTCACCCTCCTCGGCTGCTTGCTCAGTGCGACCCACAAATAAGCAAGCCGCGTTGCATTAGGCATTTCGTCGCCCAAGTAACCATGCGTTTAGCTTATTGAAAAAAGGTGGCTTAGCTGGCCCTCGCGGAAATGCGACCGGGACTTTGTTGTCAGCATGCTCACGAGTGCGCAGATATTGACACTTGCCCAATATCTTCCGGCGAGTTCCTACTTTGATCTGCTTTGCGGCAGGAAATGATTGGTGAGTCTAAATCAAGGCAGGCGCGTCCAGAGCGTGCTCAAACAAGCGGCGGCTGAATTCCGATCTCAGAGCTTCATCTATTTAGGAGTGAGCCCAATTGCCTGAATCATTTCGTCTCCCGCCTGGACGTAATCAAGCTGAGACTGAAGCAGCCGGGTCTTGGCGTCGAATTCCTGAGCGATAGCGGCATCGGCCTGCGATTGCAGAGCCTCACCTCTTTCGAGCTGCTGTGCGGAGACCCGGCTCGATTCCGTCCGCAGCGCAAGAATTTGTTGGGACACCTCCACCATTTCTCGCGTGCGTGCCAGTTTGTTAGCGGCAGTGTCAACGCTGCGCTCAACTTCGTCCGTTATTCGAGCGAGGTTTTCGCGCGCCTGTCCGAGACGAGCGTTGCTTTCACCGACCGCGGCCTTTCGTCGGCCACCATCGAACAAATCATAGGTCAGCCGCGCGCCGAAAGTTCCAAAGTTGCGGGCGAGGAAAGGGACCTGGTCCGAATAATCGTACCGGGCAAGAGCCGACACATCGGGAAAGTAATCCGCCTTTGCTAAGCGAACGCCTGCCGAGGCTTTTTCGACTTCGGCCCGTGCCGCGACGATTTCCGGATGCGATGCCAACGCCGTTCGGACGCAGTCCTCGCCATGGCAAGGCTCCTGGACTTCGGGGACGGTGGGATCGAGTTCGACTTTCGTCGTTATAGGGAGTCCCAGCACGTCGTTCAGCTGCATGGTCAGGTCAGAGAGCTGCAACTCTGTAGTGAGAAAGTCCTGCTTAGCTTCGAGAGTTTGCGCCTTGCTCTCGATGAGCTGTTCGTCGAGCGTGCTGCCATACTTTACTTGCTGAACGCGCTCATTCTCAAGGTCGTGGGCAGCGCGGATTTTCGCTTCCGTGGCGCTCTTGTGGAGCTGCGTGACCAAAACTTGGTAGTAAATCTGATGGACCCGTAACGCAACTTCGTTCTCGGTCTCTTTCTCATTCGCTCGGGTGGCGTCCAAGTCAGCGCGCGCAGCGTCATTTGCCGGTTTCACTCTTGTAAACAACTGAGTGAGCGGCTGCACTAGCTCCGTTCCACTCGTGATAAGAGTCCGCCCACCCTGATTGATAACCGCTGGCTGCGTTGGAATTGGGCTGCCAGCTATGGTTCCTAAGCTCCCCGGAGCAATTTGAATGAACTGAGTGTCGGTAAGATGCAAAACCCGGCTTTCGTTCGTTATGCTCGGGAAATATCCACTCCGGGCCTCTTCCTTTGCATGCTGTTTCTCTTGCACTTGGAGTCGCGCGATACGCACCACGTGGTTATGCTTCAGGGCCAACTGTACCGCCTCGGGGAGAGTAATGTGCCGCGGAGCTGGTTCTGCGTTCTGCCCTCGGGCGCAAAGAGCGAAACTAGCTGCAAATAAAATGGCGCCCAGACCACTACTGCGGAATCTCATCGCTTCTCTCCCTTCACCGCAGCGTGTTGCTGCTGAAACCCGGTGAGGTCGCCATATTTCAGTGGCGGCTCTCGCAAGAGAGCTACGAGGACCAACGCAACCACGGAGGCCCAGGCGACCAAGTAGAATCCGTCGTTCAAACTCAGCGTGTAGGCTTGAAGACGAAGCCGCTCGCCCGTGATATCCACAGCGCGGCCCGTCGCTTGAAGCAGGCCCGACGACTTGGCAAAGAGACCTGCCGTCATTTGGCGGATGTTTTCGTCGGTGATCCAGCTTCCATGCCGTACATGCAACCCCAGCAGGTTCGAGTGGAACTTTTCCCGCTCAGCAATGAACCGTCCCATAAGGACCGCTCCAACCGTTCCTCCGAAGATTCGAACGGTATGAAAGAAGGCAGAAAATGTGAGAATCCGCTGAGGCTTAACCAACCCGCCCGAGAAAAGCCCGACCAAAATGATCGCTGCGACTAAACCGATGAAGGCAAAGCATTGTCCAAAGCCCATCAGGAATTCGGTTCGGTAGAAGTTCGCTGCCGCCCAAGCGCTGGTCATTCCAGCGTTCATGAGAGAAGCAACCGCCATGGCCGCGAACCCTGATGCGAGGAGCAAGCGCGGATCCGCATTTGAAAGTAGAAGGAAACCAGCCACAAGCGCGAGAGGAACGAAAGAAGCTGCCGTCCAAATGACCGCCGGCCCAATCTGGTCCGGCTCGAACCCGTGGATGGCCAGAGCCTGCGGGACCAAGATAATTGTTGTGACTAGAAAAAAGCGAAAGAAGAACAGCCCAGTACCCAACAGAATCGTGTCCCGGTTCCGGAGATAAGGCATGTCCACAAGCGGATTGGGGCCGCGCAGGCGACGCACGAGAGCGCACAATAAGAGGAACGAGCCACTGGCGAAAAGCGCGATGTACACCCCGGAGTGCCACCAGTCGAGCCTTTCACCCTGTTCGCACGCTGCCAAAATCAATGCAAAACCCGCACTCGCGTATAGAAATCCCGCGAAGCTTGGCGCCTCGCCGTGTTCTTTCGCCGGAGGGGATTTCGGTATGCCGAAGTAGATGCATACCATCATCAGCGGCGTGATCACCGCCGAATTCCAAAACATCCATTCCCAGGAGAGATGATTTCTGTACCAGCCGTAAAGCGATGGCGCGATATTCACGGCGCCATCCACGAACGAGGCGTAAAGAGCAATCGTGAACGGAAGGTAGCGGAGAGGAATGTTGCGCAGAGCGAAAGTGAGAGTAAGAGGATAGAAAGTGCCGGACGCCATTCCCGCCAAGGCCATGGCTACGATAAGCAAACCGTAGCTATGAATGAGAGGCAAAAAAATACAGAGCACCGTAAAGATCGTCGCGGCCCCCAACAGAATTCGCCGTGGCCCCATTAGCCCGCCGAGGAAGACAGTGAATGGGCCGATGAACATCAGGCCGACGTCGAAGGCCGTACCGATCCATGCGCCTTGGTCGTAACTGAACCCCAGGTGTCCCTTCAGGTCGGGCATGCCGAGCGAGATCATTCGGCTCGTGAGAGTGACGACCCCCGCGCCCGTAACGACGCCGAGGATTCCAAGCAATGGACTCTCGGAAAGCGTGCCCGGCACGGCTCCGGCAATTCCGCGTGCGAGTTGTGACGGAGTGGGCTGAGGCAGGGCTATCGAGGAAGCAGACATCTTACGCTCCGATCAGCGGCTCGTCCGGACTGTGGCGATTACGGAAAGTCCGGGACGCAAGCTGTTCGCAAAGCTCGAATCCTCGAGCGCAATTTTCACGGAAATCCTTTGCACGACCTTAGTGTAATTCCCGGTCGCGTTATCGGGAGGTATGAGCGCAAACTGCGAGCCGCTGGCCGGAGCGATCTCGAGTACTTTGCCATGGACCACGCGGCCAGGATATTCGTCGATCCGTATTTCCGCAGCATCGCCAACTTTCACATTGGTGAGCTGCGTCTCGCGATAGTTCGCCTGAACCCACTTGATGCGGGGCACGAAGGAAATGACTTGTGTTCCGGGCGATACAAGTTGTCCGGGCCGCACTTGCCTCTCCCCCACAGTGCCGTCATCCGGCGCCTCGATTTTTGTGTAGCCCAGGTTAACTTGCGTTGCATTGAGCGACGCTTGCTTCGCATGCATGTCGGCGATGAGTTGTAGGTCCTGAGATTCCAAGACTGCCTTCGTGCGCCTCTCAGCTTCCGCCGAGTCTTCGTTGCTGCGGAGCAGAGTTTTTGCCTCTTCCAGATCTGCCTGGCGACTTGCGAGCTGGGCGGCAAGCCGCTCGTCATCGGCGACGGCCTGCTCGACTTTCTGCTGCGTGGCCGAGCGCGTTTGCAAAAGCGCTTCCTGGCGAGCACGCTCAGCGCGCGCGCGCACTACATCTGCCTGCACGGCATCTATACCGGCTTGGGCGGCGACGATCTGCGCTTTTGCCTCATCGATACCGGCGACCGCGCGCTCAATCTTGGTGTCCTGAAGCTCGCGCTGCCGGTGATTGTTCTCGATTGCAGCTTTGGCAGCCTCCACTGCAGCGGCGGCCTGATCCACCTGTGCCTGGAAATCGTCACTGTCCAACTCGACGATCAATTCTCCCTTGCGCACCTGCTGGTAATCCGCGACCTTCACGTCCCGCACGATGCCCGCAACTTTTGTGCTGAGCGGAGTCAGATCGCCGCGAACATAGGCATCATCGGTGACCTGTTCAACTCGCCCACCCTCCCAGGCGTTCCAGTTCCAAGTGATGGTGACAAGAATCACAGCAGCAAGCAGAACGATCAATGCGGGCACTACAAATTTCTGCCATTTCGCTTTAGGCTTTGCCTGCGTTTGCTCTGGTTCCGGCGGTTTCGCGGGAGCCGGTGTGCCTGCTGTGGCCATCCTTCATACTCCTTGTACCTGGTTTGCGGCTCGCTTTGATGCTTTCTTCAGTTCGGACTATTGAAGGAGGTTCAAGCTTGGCCGTGCGGTTCAGACGATTCCTATACTTTGCCATTTCGCCGCAGCGGTGATCCTTGAGTCTTCCGCTCCACCAAGGGGCCGAAATCCTCCCCAAAGCGAAGATCGAACCACCTACAGGTTCCGCATTCAGCATTCCGGGGTCCGAGCTGCCGGCGCATCCATCCCCATGGAAAGAAGGACCTTGCGGCGTAAAAAATCCCATCGTCATTGAGAGCCGCTGCCAACATTCCGGCACTTGCCAGTATGCTGACAGGCCCCAGCCAGGACCCCAGAAAGGTTTGCAAAATGACCAAAAGGAATATAATGCCGCCATGGCCTTTCCAAAACGGGAATCCGAGTCTCTAAATATTCAGGTCCTTGTCGATTCGATCCCAGCGCTGATTCACACCGCTAGGCCTGACGGCTACCTCGATTATTTCAATAAACCTTGGCTGGAATACTTGGGCGCCACTTTGGAACAAGTGAGCGGCTGGAATTGGAGGGTTTTTGTTCATCCCGAGGACCTTGAGGGGATTGTAGCCAGGTGGCTGGCCTGTCTCGCGTCGGGAGAAATCTTCGAATACGAAACTCGGGTCCGCCGCGCGGATGGGGAATACCGCTGGATGTTCCATTGCAAGTTGCCGCTCCGGGATGGCCGCGGCAACATCGTCAAGTGGTACGGATCGAGTTTCGATATTGAGGAACGCAAAATGGCGGAAGGACAACTCCGCCGCAACGCCAAGGAGCTGCAAAGAAGCGAGTTTTATCTTGCCGAAGGGCAGCGTCTTGGCCACATGGGAAGCTGGGCCTTCGATCCCGGCGGCTTCTCCTATTGGTCTCCCGAATTATTTCGGATGCACGGACTCGATCCGGCCAGCAAACCGCCTAGTCTTCAGGAATACCTGGATTGTCTCCACCCACAGGACCAGGAGTCCATGGCGGACCTGATCAAGGGAATCTTGGCGAAAGCTTCGCCCTTCGATGCCACAAAGCGCATCGTGCATCCCAACGGTGAGGTCCGGTACATTCGCTGTGTCGGCGCTCCTGTTGTCGAAAACCAGAGCCTGAAAAAGTACGTTGGCAGCGCCATAGACGTTACCGAGCACGAGCTTCTAACCCAGGAACTCCGCCGGCGCGAAGCGTACTTGACGGAAGCTCAAAGGCTTAGTCACACGGGTAGCTTCGGGTGGAGACCTGATACCGGAGAGATTGTCTGGTCAGAGGAAACCTATAGGATTTTCGGATTCGACCCTGCCGAGAAACCAACCGTAAGCATGGTGTTGCAGCGCACACATCCGCAGGATAGGGCGCTTGTACAACAGGACATCGAGAACGTATCTAAGAGCGGGACAGATTTCGAACACGAGTATCGCCTGGTGATGCAGAGTGGGGTCATGAAGCCCCTCCACGTGCGAGCCCACGCTCTTCGCGATTCATCCGGCAACATCGAGTTGGTTGGGGCGGTGACCGATGTCAGCGAGCAACGCCACGCAGAAGCGGTGATCAGAGGACAAGAAGCAGAGCTCCGTCAGATCATCGACCTCGCGCCCCAACTTATTGCGGTATACGGGCGTAACCTTGAACGCCTCTATGCAAACCGCACCGCGCTTGATTACCTCGGTATCAGTCTCGACGAATGGCGGCACAAGATCTTTGCGGCTAGCGCTCATCCTGACGATTCGGAACGGTTCAAGACCTATGTGGATCGTGCTCTATCAAGTGGCGCTTCCGACGAGTTGGAGTTGCGACTACGCAAACGTGACGGAAGTTATCGCTGGTTCTTTGCTCGTTTTAACCCATTGCGGGACGAACAGGGACAGATTACACGTTGGTATTTTACCGGGACCGACATCGAAGATCGAAAGCTGGCGGAAGATAGACTTCAGCGCGAGAACGTAGCTCTTCGGGAAGAAATCGACAAAACTTCGATGTTCGAAGAGATTGTTGGAAGCTCTCCAGCTTTGCAAGCTGTGCTGTCACGCATTTCCAAAGTTGCGCCAAGTGATTCGACGGTTCTCATAACCGGTGAAACTGGAACAGGCAAGGAGCTGGTTGCACGAGCCATCCACAGACGATCAAACCGCCGCGCGCGCGCATTCGTGAGTGTGAACTGCGCGGCAATCCCCCGTGACCTGATCGCTTCGGAGTTGTTCGGCCATGAAAAGGGTGCCTTCACTGGCGCGACTCAGCAGCGCTTGGGTAGGTTCGAATTAGCAAATGGCGGCACCATCTTCCTGGACGAAGTCGGAGATCTTCCAGCCGAAACTCAGGTTGCCCTGCTGCGTGTTTTGCAGGAGCACGAGTTCGAGCGTATCGGTGGCACTCGTCGAATCCACGCCAACGTTCGAGTGATCGCAGCCACGAACCGTGACTTGCAGGCTGCTATCGGCGCTGGATCTTTCCGTAGTGATTTGTTTTACCGCCTGAATGTCTTTCCGATTGAAATTCCCGCTCTTCGAGAACGAAAAGAGGATATCCGTCTGCTGGTTGAATACTTTATCGATCGTTACGCGCGGAAAGCCGGTAAGAGAATTACGACCGTGGACAAGAAGACTCTCCGATTACTCGAATCCTACCCTTGGCCCGGTAACATACGCGAATTACAGAACGTCATCGAACGATCCGTCATCGTTTGTGAAACCGAGAATTTTTCGGTGGATGAAAGTTGGCTGTCTCAACAGCCGTCGAACGGGAAAACGGAGAGCCAGCTTTATCTCTCCGAGAAGGTGGCAGCTCAAGAAAGGGAAATGATCGAAGCAGCCCTGCGAGAATGCCAAGGACGAGTCTTTGGATCGTCGGGAGCCGCCGTGAAGCTAGGAATCGCGCGTTCCACGCTGGAATCCAAAATTCGATCGCTGAAAATCGACAAGAATCGTTTTAGGCCCTATTCGGGAACTTGAGGGCTCCCATCTCCACAAAGTGGTTCACTTGCATGGTATTTCGCAATTAACTTCCTCGATGCGGCGTCCGACCCCGTTGAGTCCGTGCAATTCATTTTCGGAGCTTGGCGTACTCGGCTTTGGCTTGCTGGTAGATGGGAATGTCGGGATCGGCGTTCTTCCACAAATCCAAGAAAGTCTCGTAGGACTTCCGTGTGGCGGCTTCATCGCCCATCATCTTCTGCGCGCGGCCAAGCTCGAGCCAGGCCAAGGGTCCCGTGACATGTCTCACGGCAAAACCGGGATTGTCGATCAGCTTTTGGAACTGAACCGCGGCCGATCGGCCATCGCCGAGCTCCAGATAGGCCAGTCCGCGGATATAGGGGGGGTACAAATAGACGAATCCAGTAAACGCCAGATCGTACTTGGTAGTGCCGCGGAGCAGATCGATGGCTGCCGCCGGATCGTGTTGCCGCAACTTGTTCGAGGCCCGGATGGTGGGAATGAAGTAATGCTGCACGAGGGTGTCCTCGGGCCCTTCCGCGCTGATTTGGTCCGCGAGTTTACCGGCCTCCGCCGCTCGTCCTGATCGCGCGAGCGCGAGCGCCAGGAAGACCTTGCCACTGCGATCTAGCGGACTTCCAGCTGCCTTGCTTTCCTCGCGTCGAGCTTCCACGTCCTTTCCGGCTTCGGCATCCTCTAAAGCCGAAAGGATCGCCGACCAGTCAGCATTGCTAGCCTCCGGGGTTGGCCTCAAAGCTTGCAGTCGCAGGCGCTCGGCGGAGTGAAAGCGACCCTGCTGAATCTCGATCAAGGAATGTTCATTCAGGAAGTCTTCTCGATATTTGCCCTGCTCCTCCTCCTTAAGGATCTTTTCGACGTTGTCCCGGTCGCCTGTAGCGAATGCCACAATTAGTCTCTCCCGCCGGATTAGTGAATTGTCGAGTTTAAGAGCGTCGGCTTCGGCGAGCCATGATTTTGCCTCATTGAATCTGCTTGCGAACCGGATGGACTGTATCGCGCTACCGAAATAATATGAGCTTGGCCGCAACCGTGCGACCTCGGCCGCTTCGTCAGCGGCCCGGTCGGGCTGGCCGAGATGGACAAAGGCGGCCCTGAGATTGGCATGAGCGAACACATCCCGAGGAAATATCTCTAAGAAACGAAGCACGGTAGAATATTCCTTCTCCCAGTCGCCGATCACATTACTGTAATAGGTGATTTCGGTGCCCAGCCGGTCTTTTTCGGTCAATCGGTCGCGCAGTTGGTACGCACGCGTGTACGAAGCTTCCGACAACTCCTCGTTACCAAGGAAAAGGTAGGCCGCGCCCATGCGCCCATGCGCTACGGCAAAGTTTGGATCGAGTTCGACAGCTCGCTGAAAGAGTTTGAGCGCTCCTTGAACGTCGCCGCCGAGGTAAAGTTTGCCGCCCTGAGTGCCGGCTTGCAAAGCCTCGAGCGAAGAGCTGAGCGCCTTTTCCAGCGGCTGATTGAAGCGCGCCAGCGAATCTGCGGGCTCTCCCAGCTTCGCGCGGAGGCGTGCGGCTGTGACTCCCAATTCGTGTACGACCTCATTCCGCTCACCGATGTCCGCCTGCTCTTTGGCCAAGGTTGCTCCCGACCCGCAGTCGAGCGCCCGCATCTGCAAATGGTAGCCATTGCCGGCATCGCCGATCGATTGGGAGATCACCATCTTGCTGTTGGTCTTGCCGCAGATCTGGCGTGCCACGTCGGGCGTCAACTTTGTAGTCGCCGGGAGCTTGAGTTGCGCCAAGGTGCCCAACACTTTGTCGATGCCCAGAATGTTCAGATAGGGTGTCTGCTCCATTTCGTAGCGCAAAGCTGGGTCTAATGCGTCGTCGAACACCGGATCGCTGGTCTCGTTTTTGACACCGGCGAGAACAATGGTGTCCGTGGCGGAGAGCGCCACTCGGGGGCGGTAACTCCAGTACAACCAGCAGGCCACAGCGATAACGGCCAACAGCCCAGCTAGCGCAATCCATTTGCGCAAGCCGAGACGAGGTGGCGGTGATTTGATAACTTTCTCTTTGGTTGGAAACTCCACGGGTCGCGCATCGGTTTTTGAGGTTTCGGTCGCAGCAGCCCGGAGCCTGGCAGGTTCTGCGATATCTGCTGTGTCGGCGACAGTGACACGCGCCGTGAACTGGTATCCCTTTCGAGCAATGGTGACGATCAAGCGGCTGTTTTCCGAGTTATCACCGAGCGCCTTGCGTAAATGGGAGATGTATTGCGTCAGATTCCCCTCTTCTACGATGGTGTCGCCCCACACGGCCTGCAGCAATTCCTCTTTGGTGACCAAGCGGTTAGGGTTTTGAGCTAGGAAGAGCAGGACGTCGAAAGCTGTAGGGGTCAGAGAAACGGCTGAATCCGCGCGAGACAGAGTGCGCCTCCCTGGATCCAGCACAAACTGTCCGAAACGGTACAAGTTGCTCATAGAAGCCTGGTTAGCTTATAGGGCTATTCAGAGTTTTTCACCTTTTTTCAGAGTTTTCTGAAGGACTTCCCAAGGCCTGTCTTTGAGAATGCGAGGTCCAGATTCACCTCAAACAGAGGCCGTTCAGCAGGGGGGCTCGGATTTATGGCCACACAAACGCTGGCTTTTCCGGATGATCTTCAGGGTGCAGGTGACCTCAAGGTGGTTCGCAGGAGTTCGCGTGCCAGCGCAGAGCAACTGCAACCACGCGCTAAGCTCCGGACATATACACCGCCGACCGAGCATGCCGACAACGCGATCAATGGTTCTGAAAGGATCGTCCGCGTTTGTGCCGCATTGAACGTGGTCTTAGAGTTCATCCGGACTGCCAAGCCCAGGGATTCAGGGGTCCCGTTCTGGGATGGGGCCGAGCATTTTGAAGCGACGGCAACTCTGCAATCCGCGGTTGAGGAATTAGAGCTCTTAAGGGAGCAGCTCTACAGGGAGAATCTGGTTCCAGCAGATGAAGTGGATCGGGTCTCCATGTTTGAAGAGATTGTGGGAACGTCACCAGCGTTGCAGGCTACGCTTTCGCGGGTGGTCAAAGTAGCGGCTACAGATTCGACCGTTCTGATCACCGGCGAAACGGGAACGGGGAAAGAGCTTGTTGCGCGGGCCATCCACCGACAATCAAATCGCAGCGCGCGCGCATTCGTGAGTGTGAACTGTGCAGCAATACCGGGTGACCTAGTCGCCTCGGAGTTGTTCGGCCACGAGAAGGGTGCCTTTACGGGCGCGACTCAGCAGCGCTTGGGTAGGTTTGAATTAGCAAATGGCGGCACGGTCTTCCTGGACGAAGTCGGAGAACTTCCAGCTGAGACCCAAATTGCCCTGCTGCGTGTTTTGCAGGAGCATGAGTTTGAACGTGTCGGCGGGACGCGTCCAATACGCGCTGACGTCCGGGTGATCGCAGCCACCAACCGTGACTTGCAGGCCGCTATCGGCGCTGGGTCGTTCCGTAGTGATTTGTATTATCGTTTGCATGTGTTTCCGATTGAAATTCCTGCTCTTCAAGAACGAAAAGAGGACATCCGTCTGCTGGTGGAATACTTTATCGATCGCTACGCGCGGAAAGCGGGAAAGAAGATAACCGATATCGGTGAGAAGACACTCGAATTGCTTCAGTCCTACCGTTGGCCCGGAAACATACGCGAGCTCCAGAATGTCATCGAGCGTTCGGTAATACTTTGCGAAACAGAGATTTTCTCGATTGACGAAAGCTGGCTATCACAGCAGCCGACACTGGCAGAACAGAAAAACCAAATTGGACTCCCTTTGAAGCTCCTGGCGCAAGAGAAGAACATGATTGAGGCGGCCCTGAAAGAAAGTCACGGACAGGTCTTCGGACCGTCAGGCGCCGCAGCCAAATTGGGCATCCCGCGCTCCACGCTTGAATCCAAAATTCGGTCGCTCAAGATTCACAAGAATCGTTTCAGACAGGTCTCTCAATAGTCCCACCCTGGCGTTCACAGTGAACCCCAGCCGAGAGCGATCCAGAACAAGTGATTTGTTGAACGGAATTTCGCCAATTGGCGGAAAGTCGACAGTTAGTTACCGCGTAAGCCACTCTTGCTCAGGAGTTTGCGATTGGACAGCCACTTGCTGATCTAGTTCTTGTCTGTCTCTTAGAAGGGTACCGGATGCTCAGAATCCAGCGGAAGGCAAATGGAAAAGTCATTTTTACTCTGAGCGGTCGAATCGAAGCAGAGGACATTGACGAACTGCGAAGGCTCTTCGAGTTAGAAGACATCAGCCGCAAGATCGCCTTGGATTTGAGAGACGTCACGCTCGTCGACCGCGATGGAGTCAAGTTTCTCGCCGTTTGCGAAGTGAATGGCATCCAGCTTGAGAATTGCCCAGCATACATCCGTGAATGGATTGGGCGAGAGAGCCGGCCCACAACGCGGCGAAAGCAATGAACAGTCACAGCGATCAACACTATGCGAAGGAGGATTTCGATGGGCTTAAATAGTCTTATTTATCCGCTGCACTACCAGGACGCCAGGCCAAGAACCGATCTGGAGAACACGCTTCATATCGACCTAACCGACGAGACGGTGAGCTCGGAGACCGGTTTCGAAGGCATCATTGGAAAAAGTTCGGTTCTCCGACGGTTGCTGCAGATGGTCGAAACCGTGGCCGGGGGGGATTCGACTGTCCTCTTGCTGGGCGAGACCGGCACCGGCAAAGAACTCATCGCGCGCGCGATTCACAGCCATAGTCCTCGTAAGGCTCGACCGTTCGTTAAGCTCAACTGCGCTGCCATCCCTACCGGGCTGCTCGAAAGTGAACTGTTTGGCCATGAACGGGGATCGTTCACCGGCGCAATCGCACAGAAGATCGGCCGGCTTGAGGTAGCCCATCAAGGCTCGCTGTTCCTGGATGAAATCGGGGACATCCCGCTCGAGCTGCAGCCAAAGCTTCTCCGTGTCTTGCAGGAGCGGGAATTTGAGCGCCTGGGAAGCACGCGGACGCAGAAAGTCGACGTACGCATGGTGGCCGCGACTCATTGCGACCTGGAAGGAATGATTCTGGAGAAGCAGTTTCGCAGCGACCTCTACTATCGACTGAATGTGTTTCCTATCCACGTTCCTCCCTTGCGGGGACGTGCGGAGGACATTCCGCTCCTGGCACGGCATTTTGTGCGGCAAGCTGCCCAACGAATGCGCAAGATGATCGATACGATCCCGTCGGAAACGATGGAGGCTCTGATTCGGCACCGGTGGCCTGGCAACATCCGGGAGTTGGAAAACGTAATCGAACGCGCAGTGATTTTAAGCCCCGGTCCTGTGCTGCGGCTCTCGCCCCGGGATTTGAAATCTCGGATCACGCCCGGCCAAAACCCAGACGGCCAGCAAACTCTGGAACAGGTCGAGCGCAACCATATCCTAAAGACGCTGAAAGAGACCCGCTGGGTTCTCTCCGGACCCAGCGGTGCCGCAGCCCGCTTGGGACTGAATCGCTCGACCTTGTACTTCCGGATGAAGAAGCTGGGTATCGTCCGGAGCGTTGATTCACGCTTTGATCCGCAAAAAATCGTGGTCATGGCACGAGACTGAGAATTCAATTTGCGGCCACGGTCCTGTTCATCGTCCACCGGTGCAAGGTAGGAATGGGTGCGAAAGACGACAGGTCGGAACCATGCAACTACTTTCGCGAGTATGTCGGGCTGAACGCCGAACAGATTCACTCGATCAGACTGCGTCCTTTGCGGATTGAAAGCGGAGCCAGAGCAGATGGAGCTAGCGGGCTCCTGCCAAGGGCCGTGAAATACCGGTTCCTGGCAAAATGAAAGGAATATGATGGACGAATATCAAGACTGGCTGGCGGTGGACGCAGTCGCGCGCGAACTTTTCTCCGGTCCAGATTCCCTGCTAACAGGGAAAAATATAGGGAATTTTGGGCCTTTCATTCGACGCGTGTCAGACTGCCACGCGTTCAGAAATCTCAGCGCTTGGGCGTCTTGTCCGGGTCGGGAGGGCGCTTCGGGAGATTCTTGGGATTGGCTTCAAGCGCTTTCAGGATTTCCGCGATGGCGCGTTCAAGTTGCGGGTCGCGGCCGGCGATCACTGAGGCGGGATCGTTTTCGACGACTATGTCGGGATCGACGCCGTGCCCTTCGATAACGTATTGGCCTGTGGTGTTGGCCGTCGCGGCTTCGGGCACAAAAATCTGGCCGCCGTCGAGGAGCGGGCCGCGACCGGCGATGCCCACCACGCCACCCCAGGTACGCTTGCCGATGAGAGGACCAAGGCCCGCTTGTCGAAACATATAGGGGAAGATATCGCCGTCGGAGGCGGAAGTTTCGTTGATCAGGCAAACCTTTGGACCGTAGAAAACGGCGCCGGGATAAGTGCCCGTTGACTCGTCAATGCGATCGAAGTTGGTGCCCAGCAAATCGCGTTTCAGGCGTTCGATAATCATCTGAGAAACATTGCCGCCGCCATTGCCGCGGACGTCGACGATCAAAGCTTGTTTGCGAATCTGAGGGTAGAAATACTTGATGAACTCGCGAATGCCGTCAGCGCCCATGTCGGGGATATGGATGTAGCCGACTTTGCCGCCGGTGGCGGCCGAAACGGCGTCGCGATTGTGGGTGACCCAGTCGAGATAGATCAGATTCGTTTCGCTGGTGACGGGCCGGTAGGAAATTGTTCGCGAGCCTTCCATCGTGGACCTGGAGTTGACGGTGAGCAGGACCGGCCGGTTGGCCTTGTCGCGCAAGAATTGGTATGGATTGTCCTTGGCGGAGAGATCGCGGCCATCTATGGCCAGAATGTAGTCGCCTTCCTTGACGTCCACGCCGACTTCGGTGAGCGGCGAGCGATAGATTTCTTCCTCGTTCTGGCCTTTGTAAATTTTGACAATGCGATAGCGGCCCGCGGCCGCGTCCAATTCGATGCGAGCGCCGGGAAGGGCGATCTGTGGACGTTGAGGAATCTCGAAGTCGCCGCCCGCGACATAGGCGTGGGAAACGCTGAGTTCGGCAATCATTTCACCAATCACATAGTTGAGATCCGAGCGGTGAGCCACGTAATCGACGAGTGGGCGGTATTGGTCGCGCAGAGCATTCCAATCGTAGCCGTTCATATTTTGCACGTAAAAAAAGTCGCGATAACGCCGAACCACTTCATTGAAAATTTCCACCCACTCCTGCTGCGGAACCCGATCCACCATGAGGTTGTCCGTGGAGACGGTCTTTGGGTTGGATTTGCCTTCCGGTTTGAGGTCGTAGAGTTTGAAGCTGTGCCCGTCGCGCACCAAAACTTTCTTGCCATCCCGAGAGACATCGAATCCGTCGATTTTCTCGACCAGAGTGGTTTCTTTACGGTCTTTGAATGAGAAAAGAACCAGAGAGGTTTGCGGAAAGGAATCGCGACCGTAGAAGGGAGCGCCCTGGCGCCCGTAGACGAGATAGTCCTTGGTGACTCCAAGATCGGAGTAGTTATCTGCATCAACCGGGACACGGGTCACGCGGTCAGCAAGCCCGTCGAAATCAATTCGAATGTATTCCGTCTTTTTCTCTGGTTTCTTGTCGTCTTTCTTGTCTTCTTTTTTCTCTCCATCTTTTTCAGAACTTTTATCTTTGTCGGAGGAATCCTCGCCCGGCTTGGTGATGGTGACCTCGTCGCTTTCCGGGGGGAACGGATTTTTGCCATCCTTCCGGAGAGTGAGAACAAGAAGAGCGTTGCCACGATTAGTGGCGTAATTGAATTCGATGCGGCTCAATTGTGGGGCGTATTCACGAGTACTGACAAAATAGAGATAATTTCCCTCGGGGTCCCACGCAGGATTGCCGGAATCGTACAGAGGGTCGGTGATGCGGTGGACTTGACCATCGGCAACGCTCCAGACATAAAGGCAGGTGAAGCCGCTGGGTTCGTCCATTGAGAAGGCGATATGGCCGCCATCCGCCGACCAGGGGTAGGAGGGAATCTGTCCTCGAGGGTTCTGAGCGATCTGTGAGACCTTCTTGTCATCGAGAGTCAAAACGTAAAGCTTTCCGTCTTTATCGCTAAACGCCAGGCGCTTGCCATCCGGTGCCCAACTAGGCTGATAGAGCATGGCGTGGAAGCCGTGAGTCAACTCTTCCGGCTTGCCCGAGCCATCCTGGTTGATAAGGTAAAGTTCATCTTCGCCATCCATATCAGAAACGAAAGCAATTTTCGAACCGTCGGGCGACCATCTGGCGTACTTGTCGTGAGCATTCGAGGAGTTCGTGAGATTGCGAGTTGCGCCTTTCTCGATGGGAGCGGTAAAAACATCGCCGCGAGCAACGAGGAGAGCGCGTTCGCCCTTGGGACTCAAGTCTGTCCCCTCGATTTGGCCTGCAGCAGAAACACGGGAAGGACGCATGGCCAAAGCATCGGTGGGAACCTGGATGGAAAGCTGCGTGGATTTACCCGAGGTGATAACGAAGATGTTCAACTCGCCGTCCATTTCGTAAATGATCCGGCCTTTATGATCGGTGCTGGGCCAGCGAACATCCCATTTGGTACTGCGGGTGAGCTGATCTGTAATTCTTGTCTTGGGATCGTAGGAGTAAAGATTGAGCGTGTCGTCCTTATCGGACGAATAGTAGATTTTTCCTCCGACCCACATAGGATCGCGATGAGCGCGGGGATCGTCAGTGATCTTTTCCTGGGCATGTGACTTGAGATCGAAAATATATAACTGTTGCGCCCAGCCTCCGGAATAACGCTTCCAGGTGCGGAAGTCCCGGAAGAGAGGAGAGTAAACAATCTGCAAACCGTCCGGAGAAAAATCGCCAGCGCCGGATTTGGGCATAGGCAGAGCCTGCGGTAGACCGCCCTCCATGGAAACGGTGTACAGGCGCGAGTCTCCAAGATCGAAATATTCACGCAGAGACCGGAAGACGACCGACTTGCCGTCGGGAGTCCAGCCGTAAACCTGATTGTCGTAGCCCCAGCGGGGAGGCAGCGGGCCCCGGGCGGGATAAAAAGTGAGTTGCTTCGGGACACCACCAGTGACTGGTATAACGTATACCTGTTCATCGCCGTCGTATTGACCGGTGAAGGCGATCCATTTGCCATCGGGGGAAAACTTGGCAAAGAGCTCGACGCCCGGATGCGCGGTCAGGCGAGTGGCCAATCCACCGGAAGTGGACGCAAGCCAGAGGTCGCCGGCATAGGTGAAAACGACTTTGTCGCCATAGATATCTGGAAAGCGAAGAAGCTTGGTTTGAGCCGTGACAGCAGAAGCAAAAAATAAAAGGACAAGAAGCCAGAGCAGCCTGGCGCAGGATTTTGGTCGTAGCACGGTTTTCCTTTCAGCGAATGAACCATTCAAGTGGGCGTGAGCGAGAAGATCGAACTAGGCGCACACTAGGTCAATTCGGCTTGACGAAACTTTCGGGGACGTTCCTTTTCACCGTTAACCGCTGGTAATTTACACATCCTTGCCGTTCCATGCAATGCCTAGCTCCAGCACACTGATTTTCCACTCTAGAAAATTTAGACTGCCTAGCTGTAGGCGTGTTGAGTACCAGACGAATTTGATTGGTCGGGTAGAGCAATGGCGCGTAGCGGGCTTCGCATGATGCCGACGTTTCCATGGCGCTCCCTAAAATTCCGGCAGACGGCTGCCTTCGCAAGGAACCTCGCGACGCTCGACATCGAAATAGCGAGCGAATTGTCGCGAGCCACGTGCACCGGCCCGCAAATCAGGTTTGGTTTTCCTATCGGTTTTCCGGCTGCATGTCGTTTCTTGTGCCAACGGCTCTTTAAGGCAATTCCTCCGAGCATCGCCACCTCGCTTGAGTCGGTCGTCGAGCAGCCGACAAGCTCGGGATCGCGTTGCTTAGAAACCTGAAACAGCGTGAAATAAGGATAGTGAACTGTTCTGGGTTTATCGGACAGCTTCTGAATTTGGATGAGTCTCATTGTTGAGGATTGAATCGCATTTGCCTTCGGAGAGCCAATGAGGGAACAGAACGAACTCCATTGCAGAAAAATCTTGAGAACACGGAATTTAAGACACGGGATGTTGATCATTGAGTCTCCCGCACGCAAGCCTAAGCGTTATGAGCGAGTGCGGAAACAGAGCGCCAGGGGCACAAGGAGGCCGCAAATGTCGCTTACGAGCAAGAATCGTATCACTCGAAGGGACCTACTTCGCGGCGCTGCTACTGGAATGATCGCACTCGCTGTAGGTGGAAAACTCAAGAAGGGGCAGCGGTCGTCCAAACCCCCCAATATAGTTTTCATTCTTGCCGACGATCTGGGCTTCGCTGACGTTTCCTGTTATGGACGACCTGATTTCAAAACACCTAATATCGACCACCTGGCCGCAACGGGAGTTGGCTTTCTACAGGCATACGCGAACTCTGCCGTGTGCACTGCGACGCGCGACGCACTCATCACTGGCCGATACCAGTATCGTTTGCGGGTGGGCCTGGAGGAGCCCCTGGCAGGAAACCCTGACGTTGGTCTGCCGCCTGAACATCCCACTTTGCCGTCGATGTTGAAGAAGGTCGGTTACAGCTCGACGTTGATAGGGAAGTGGCACCTGGGCGTACTGCCGAAGTTTAGTCCTCTAAAGAGCGGCTACGATCATTTTTATGGATTCCGTGGCGGTGCCCTAGACTATTTTTCGCACATCGGAGGACGTCATCAGGATGATCTCTGGGATGATGACCTTTCGATCCACCAAACAGGCTATCTGACTGATTTGCTGGGAGGCCGCGCGGTGGAAGTCATTCGCTCTTATGCAAGATCCCAGCAGCCATTCTTGCTCAGCCTCCATTTCAACGCACCGCACTGGCCCTGGGAAGCTCCTGGTGACGAGGCGGAGTCCCGTCGTCTGGCACAGCCGGGGAGTGGAGGAATCTTCGATCTCGATGGTGGCTCGCAAAAGACCTATCAAAGGATGGTCGAGGCCATGGATCGACAGATTGGCAACGTGCTCCAAGCTTTGGACACAAACGGTCTGACAGACAACAGTATCGTGATTTTCACCAGTGACAATGGAGGAGAGCGCTTTGCCGACACCTGGCCTTTCACGGGCAAGAAGACAGAATTGCTGGAAGGCGGCTTGCGCATCCCGGCGGTGATCTCTTGGCCCGTCCGTATTCCGCGGGGCGGCACAACCGACCAAGTCGCGATCAGCATGGACTGGGTAGCCACACTGCTCGCTGCCGCGGGAGGTGAAGCTGATCCCGCTTATCCACTTGACGGAATCAATCTTTTGCCGGTGCTTACCAAGGATTCCAACTCTACTCCGCGCAAACTGTTCTGGCGCTACAAGGCGAACGCGCAGCGGGCCGTACGGGACGGCAACTATAAATTCCTGAAAATCCTCGATAACACGTTCCTGTTTAACGTCGTCGAAGATCCTCTGGAGCGCGCAAACCTCAAGGACCGCGAGGGAGACATCTATCGTCGCTTGGTTCGGGAGTGGTATGACTGGAACGTGACAATGCTGCCGGAAATCAAAGAAAGCTTACTGACAGCTTCGATGGCAAACAGCTCGCGGATCACTTTGGAGCGAAACCTTCGGACCAGAATCCCGACAATCCCACTCCGCCTGAGGACCAGTGATTGGTCCTTGGGTATCCCGTGGTGTGTTGTTTTTGTGAGGTCTGCTGATTGCTGCTGGTTTAATTCTTTTGATCGGGACATTTTGGACCTTCGCGAAGAAAAATCAGTGCTAAGTCCCGCACGGATTACCGGACATCTTGCTCCTAGCACCAATCATGCCTGGGACCGCGCAGTGGGAAAAGTAGCGGTGAATCCCCATAATTGGCAAATCAAAAAGTTACTCAGTTATTTAATTCTTAACGCGCGATTAGTGCCAACGGAGTCGAGACATGAAGATAGCGGTTGTTGGAGCGACGGGTGCGACGGGACGCAGAGTGGTAAAGCATGCACTTGCACAAGGACATTTCGTTACGGCCGTTGCTCGCCATCCGGAGCGACTGTCATCTGCCGACCGGCTGTCCTTCGTCCGAGGAGATGTCCTTTCCCCAGGGGGCCTGACAGGTGCTCTTGACGGCGTGGAGGCCGTCATTAGCTGCATCGGACCAGAAAAGAACCTCTCGCCAGGAACACTCATGTCAGTCGGTGTCGCCAGCATTCTCACCGAATGCAAACGTGCGAACGTCCGACGATTCATATTGCAAAGTGGTATCGGCTTGAGCGATGGACGCGAGCTCTCCTGTCCCAACCGCTTTGCCGTCCGCGTATCGCGCCGGATATTCACTGCTGCAATTATGGACAAGGCGGTCGCCGAGCGGATGACGCAGAAAATAGACCTGGAGTGGGTCATCGTTCGCCCGGTCGTATTGCTAGATAAGTCGGCGAAGGGACGCTATACGGCAGGTCCGTCAGCACGAGTCGCGCCACTCGTTCCGCTTTCCTTTGACGATTGCGCCGACTGCCTGCTTCGTGCAGCGACAGATGAACCAAACTGGATCGGAAAAATTGTGAACGTGGGTTCCTGACACCGGAATGAGTCTCATGATTCCAGGAGAATACCTTTCCCTCCCATGCGCAATTACTTAATGAAGTACTAACTCTTCTCAGCAAGTTAGGCGGTTATTGCATCGGCTGTCCCGACGCCAGGACTCCTTTGCCTGTGCCCCATGGATGAATTTCAGTCTTAAGCAGACCAGCTTTGACGATTGGATCGTCTTGAGTCAACTTGGCTGTCTGCTCTGCTCCCACCCGGAAAATAGCGACTCCCCGTAGCTCGCCCTGATCGCTGAACGGAAACGGTCCGGCAATGGCCATGTTTCCCTGATCTGTCATTCGTTTGACGAAAGCGTGATGCTCCTTCATTACGTCCATGAACTCCGGCGCGTTTGGGTTCCAATGGTCGCCGCGCTTCATCAGAACAAGCGCGTACTGCTCGAATCCGGGAGGCTCGGCTGCATTGTGAATGGTATTCGGGTCAATGAGCCATGGCCCATGCACCTCGGCGGATAGGCGGCCTGCTTTGACCGCAGGATCGCTGTTGGCCCACTCCTGCACTTGCGCCGCCGAGTCCGCCTGGAACACAAAGATGCCACGCAGTACCGTGTCGTCCATGAATGGCCCAGCGATCACAAGTTTGTGCTCAGCACTCATCTTGCGGATGTTGGCCATGTGCTCTTCTTGAAGCTTTTCACCCGCTTCTTTGCTCAGCTGTGGAGCATTGATAGGACGATTCAACAGTACGAAGAAGTACTGGGCGGGCTTGGCATTCGGCTGGTTCTGGGTTTGCGCGAAAGCCGAGTCCGCAACCGGGAGGCCCGCTTTGGCTTGGGCAGCTTGAATCTGGGGCATCAGAATGTCGCGAACGTAGTGCCAGTAAGGAACCAGTTTGAGGGCAGTCTCTGCATACTGCTCGGCGGCGTTCAAATCCGGCGTAGTTCGGTTCAGATTCGACCACGCAAGACTCATCAACAGCTCGGGTTCTCCCCATGAGGGCTCCAGCGGATCAACCGCGTCGCGCTTATGGTCGCGAACTACTTCCAATCCTTTGTTGTAAATTTCAATCGCCTTATCCTGGCCTCCTCCGCGCTCTGGAGGCGACGACCAACGGATGGGGCCGAGCACCCAGAGCAGACGAGGATTGTCTGGGGCTGTCGCCATGGCTTCTTTCAAAAGCGGACTCAACTGTTGGAGCAGTTCCTGAGCGCGGGTTGGGTCTTTCTTGTTCAAGTACATCAGGTAGCCGAGAGAAGAGCCTGCCCCAATCTTAGGTTCGACGAATGCAAGGTCCCGGGCAATGGCGTCGTTGAAATCGGTGACCGCCTGCGTGAGGTCCGCTTCCAGATCAGTTGGAGTCGGGGATTCGTTGAAGCCGTTAATCGCTCTGCGCCACAACGCAAATCCACGCCAGTAGAGCACCCGCGATGCCAGCTTATTGTCTTCAGGGATGGGCGCGAGCTCGTCGTGGAGGCGCTTCAGAGCCGGGCGGTCGCCTTCGTAGTCTGCCCTTTGAATCTGGGTGACGATGCGGATGAAGGAATCGCGTGAAGGCTCACGACCGGTCTTATCGGCGGGGTAAAGCCCAGTCGCGACGGACAAAACGAGTATGGTCAGCGCGATCAAAAAGTCTCTGCCGTTTCGAGCACTCATGCACTCCTCCTTGCCGTGCCGCAGAGCGACGGCCAGGGCCGATTCTACATCAAGGGCCTTCGGATTACGCCCGGGCGACGGGCCTCGGAAGTGATTCTATTTACCTGGTAAGTCCCGCCCGGGTACCCAACATTCCTGGTGAGCGCGCTACCCGGCAGTCAGAACATCGCAACAATGCCGAGCCTCGTCGCTACATCATTCTGCGCACGGACGCTCGCCTTTCTCATTTCTGGCCGCAGCCGTAAAGTTCCTCTGTGGCGCATCTTGTATTTTCCCCAATGAATTTAACTTGCCTGATTACTCGGGTGGATTCAATAGGTCGATGCAACACCAGATCGACGCCAACTTATAGAAGATCCAAGAGCTAAAATCGTTCAATTCAAACAAACGCTGCCCTGTAACCGAATCTCGTGGCGAAATGTTTCCCGAGCCTTCAAGCTGATGACTTTAAAAGCAGGTATGGGTTTGCTAGGGATATTGTTTTAAAACTCGTGGGATATTTTCTTAAGGGAACCAAGTAAAATGATGGAACCTATGCAGAATCCCACGGTCGGTAAATTGGATTCGGACGAACCGAAGGAGATTTCGGGCGCCGCAATATCATGTTCGGAAGGCTCGAATGCGGCGCCCACGCTGACCCTCGAATCGCCCGAGTTATATTTCAACCGTGAACTCAGCTTGCTGGAATTCCAGAAAAGGGTACTGGAACAGGCGGAGGACTCGGAGAATCCTCTGCTGGAGAGGGTAAAGTTCCTTTCTATCGTCAGCTCAAACCTGGATGAATTCTTCATGGTGAGAGTCGCGGGTCTGCAAGGGCAGGCAGCGAGCGGCGCCCAAGAAGCGAGCGTCGATGGACTGTCCGCGGCGGTGCAATTACAACTCATTCGCCAGGAGGTCCGGCAGCTGGTTGCACGAATTCAGGATTTATTGCGCGACACGCTGCTGCCCGCTCTGCAGCGCGAAGGTATACGAATTACAGACATTTCCTCTTTAGCGCCGGAAGCGCGGTCCGCGATGGACGCTTATTTCCTAGAACACGTCTTTCCAGTGCTGACGCCGTTGGCGTTCGATCCCGGCCGCCCATTCCCGCATATCTCAAGCGGCAGTTTGAATCTGGCGGTGGTGGTGGGAGACAACCAGGGCACGGAAAACTTCGCCCGTGTAAAAGTGCCGGACTCTCTGCCCCGGCTTGTTCCGGTAATCTCCGGTTCGCGTCAGGGGAAGGTTTCCAAGCCGTCAAAGACCGAAACAACGTTCGTGTGGCTGGAGCAGTTGATCGCGGCCAATCTTCATTTGTTGTTCACGGGAATGGAAATCGTGGAAGCCTGTCCTTTCCGGGTAACTCGCGACGCGGAAATCGCCATTCAGGAATTGGAGAGTGACGACCTGTTGGAAAGCGTAGAAGAGGCCATGAAACAGCGGCGCTTTTCCTCCGCTGTTCGTCTGCAGGTGGACACCAACGTGTCCGAAAAGATTCTGGAAATCCTGGCCCACAATCTGCCGATCGACAAACAGGACGTGTACCGAATCAGAGGCTCCATCGGTCTCGGGCGGCTGATGGAACTTTACGCATTGGACCGTCCGGATTTGAAGGATAAGGCATTTTTGCCATATGTTCCTCCGAACCTTGGCTCCGATGCTGACGAAGATGTGTTCTCCACCATTCGCCGCGCAGATCTTCTGCTGCATCATCCCTACGAGTCTTTTCAACCGATAGTGGAATTCCTCCGAGAGGCAGCGCGCGACCCGAACGTGTTGGCCATCAAGGTGACCTTGTATCGTGTGGGACGCAACTCGCCGATCGTGGCGGCCCTGCTGGAGGCGGTGGAAAAGGGAAAGCAGGTAGCCGTTCTAGTTGAACTCAAGGCACGGTTCGACGAGGAAAGCAATATCGAGTGGGCGCGAACGCTGGAGGATGCCGGCGTGCACGTTGTCTACGGGTTGGTCGGTATGAAGGTCCATTCCAAGGTCGCTTTAGTGGTCCGTCGCGAAGGCGAATCGATTCGGCGGTACCTGCACATGGGAACCGGTAATTACAATCCCACGACGGCACGCCTCTACACCGACTTTGGCTTTTTGACGTGCAACGAACAAATCGCCGATGATGTCACTCACTTTTTCAACGCGCTAACAGGATATTCCCGGAAAAACGAGCCTCACGAGCTGCTTGTTGCGCCTGTAAATTTAAGGCAGCGGCTTGAAAAATTGATCCTCAGAGAAATTGTGTTTCAGGAGCAGGGCCAGCGCGGCCATCTGATTTTCAAGATGAACGCACTGGAAGATCCGCAAATGATCAGGCTGCTTTATCGGGCCTCGCAAGCGGGGGTCAAGGTTGACCTGCTGATACGGGGACTTTGCTGTTTGCGGCCTTCGGTGAGTGGATTCAGTGACAATATACGCGTCACGAGCATCGTAGGCCGGTTCTTAGAGCATAGCCGGGTCTACTATTTCGGGAATGGAGGAGCCGGGGAAATTTATCTCGGCAGCGCTGACCTAATGCGAAGAAACTTGAGTCATCGCGTGGAGATCCTGTTTCCGGTCGGTAACCCCAAGCTGGTTCGCCGCTTGAAGGACATTCTTGACATTCAGTTGGCCGACGAACGAAAATCTCATCTACTGGAAAGCGACGGGCATTACGTCAGGAACAGCAAGAGCGGACAACCGGACGCAATCGATAGTCAACTCCTACTTCTCACCCATGAACGAGCGCCTCTCAAGGGGGCTAAGGGTTTGGCGGTCTTGTCACGCAAGCGCCGAGTTGCAGATCGGCGCGCTCGCGTGCGGACAAAGCCTTGATTTTGGACGCATTTTAAGCGCAGTAGCCTCTCAAGGGATTACAAAACGTCAACCAGAAACGGCAAATCAAAGAAGCAGTGTTTAGTTGGACCAATCTGTCCCGGCCGCGGGTCGCGGCGTCTCTTTAACGAAACAAGCATCGCAAACTCTGATTCCGTTTTTAAGTGTGAAATCGACTCTCCGGCTAGGGTCGATCTCGGCGCCACATTTTCCACAAAGTTCGCTTTGCATATCCTTTATTCTAGCTCTGAAGAATCCAATTCATCATGCCGCTGATCCAGCTGCCCGTGCCTTTGTGTTTCTTTTCGGTGGCTCGCCGTTAAAGGTTTGAATGTCGGTTATGGCGTATATGTTTTCACACTCACACAGCTTGCAGCGAGCGATGAAAGAATGGGTCGCACTCGCCTCAGATTCAAGTTCGTCTTGCAGTCTCGCAATCTTAGCAGAAACGGGAATTGGCTCTCGGCATCGAATGCAAGGCACTCCACGATAGCTCTTCATCAGTTCTGCAATCATTTAAACCTCACCGCAGGGAAGCTATAGAGGAAACCGGAGCATACCACTAGGCTGGCGCCAAAATCCATCCGGGCCTGAGAGTGGTTGATTCACGAAGAATCATAGATCGATAAGAAACCTGATACTGTTCAATATAGAACTCTATTGTCGGATTCTCATTCATTCTCTGTTAACCCAGCCGTAACAACTGAGTGTAACAGTCAAACCATCGAGCAGATTTCGCCCGATTGCAATCTACATACAACTTGAACCATCACCAGGTGTCCGGGTTGGACCCCGTGTGATAATGGCGCGCCCGGCTGCTTAGAAGATGCGCAGCACAAAAATCTAAGTGCCGCTTCTGGTGTCGCTTGTAAGGGAACAACAATGCATATTGCCAGGACAATGAGACCAATTGGTTTGACTGGAATCTGGTCGAGAAGCATGCCGATGTGTGCCGGTTCGTAACAATGCTCAATGCACGACGCCTGTTCCGCGACCTTGAGCCGGCGCAGCAAAGCCTCAGTCTCAACGAAATCCTCCGAGAGTCAAATAAGGCATGGCACGGCGTAAAGCTAGAGCAACCGGACTGGAGCGATTCCTCGCACAGCCTGGCAATCAGCGCGGAGGCGCCAAACAAAGAGTTGCTGTTTCACGTGATTCTGAATGCTTATTGGGAACCGCTCGAGTTCGAGCTGCCGCATGTCGGCGGCGATGAGGCGCATTCATGGCGCCGCTCGATCGACACTACCCTCGGCACGCCACACGATATCGTTGAATGGGACACGGCGCCAACGGTTCCCGGCCGTACCTATCGGGTAGGGCCCCGATCTATTGTCGTGCTTTTCGCTCCCCTGGGGTGATGAACCAGATCCTGGTCTGCGACCAGGACCACCGCCCGTATGGAGAATCGCAAGCGAGGACCTGCGCTTAGATGCGCTTGGTCCCTAAGTTGCTTCCGCTGTTAGTTGGTCTTGGAGGAATACTGAAAATCAGTACCAGTTTAACTTCGGGAGGGGACCATAAATGGCAAGCGCTCACGCGGAATTGTATCGATTTGAAATTCCAGGTACCGCATCTGTCGTCGAAGGAAACGGCGGATTGCAAAAGGTAAGGGTCACAACTCCCGGGGCTGCAGGGGAAATTTATCTGCACGGCGCTCACCTCACTTCTTGGAAGCCCGCCGGGAGAGAGGAAGTGCTCTTTCTCAGCGCACTGTCGCAATGGGAACTCGGGCGCGCAATCCGTGGAGGAGTTCCTATCTGTTTCCCCTGGTTTGGAGGAAAGGCAGACGACCCCAAAGCGCCGGCGCACGGGTTCGTACGAACGAAGGCGTGGCGGATTGAGTCGATCGCGCAGGCCGGAGATGGGGTCACCGTTAGTATGTTCACCGAAAGCGATGATGATACCAAGCGATGGTGGCCCGCCGATTTTCGCTTGTCCTATCGCGTCACATTCGCGTCAGAGTTGAGACTCGAGCTTGTGGTAACGAATACCGGGAAAACATCACTGCGGTTTGAGGAAGCACTGCATGCCTACCACAGAGTTGGGAATATCCTAGATACACGGGTGAGTGGACTAGACACGGTCCAATATATTGATAAAACAGACTCGAATCGGAAGAAGATTCAGCACGGGGAGATTGCGATCGTCTCAGAGACCGATCGTATATACCTGAACACAATCGATGCAATCAAATTGGAAGATCCCGTCTTACGCCGCCGCACCCACGTCGCGAAGGAGAATTCACGCACGACTGTTGTATGGAATCCGGGGGCGCAGAAGGCGCGTTCGTTGTCGGATTTTGCTGATGACGAATGGATCCAGATGATATGCATCGAAACCAGCAACGTCGCCGATTTCGCCCTGGACCTCGCGCCTGGCCAGCAACACGAAATGAAAGCTGTTGTCAGTGTTGCCGGTTTCTGAATCACTCGGGAGTATGCCCAGGCTCCGCTGATTTGACCGTCAGGCGCCGGGCTTGGTCAGTACTAGATAGGTCGTCGGTCGGCCTCCTGAAAAGGCTCCTTCATGGCCGTTCACGACGAGCTCGTTTGTAACGCGAGGAGGATGTAATGGTTTCAATAGTAATCGTCGGAGGTGGTTTTGGCGGATTGGCAGCCGCGAAGGCTCTCAGAAATACTTCGGCCGATATCATTTTGATCGACCGCTTAAACCACCACCTATTTCAACCCCTGCTCTATCAGGTGGCAACGACCGTGCTAGCACCCGGCCAGATTGGCACTCCGATCCGCGGAATTCTTCGGAATCAGAAGAACGTCACGGTGATCCTTGGCGAAGTCACGGGAGTGGATAAGGATAAGAAGTGCGTGTTCGTCAGTGACGCTGACCGGCAGGACGTGCCAGCTCCCTACGATTACTTGGTTCTTGCGACAGGAGTAAGCCACAGCTACTTCGGCCACAACGAATTCAAGCAGTATGCCCCGGGGTTGAAAACGCTCGCAGATGCCGAGGCGGTCCGAAACAAGATCTTGCAGTCATTCGAGCTGGCAGAAGCCGAAGAAGATCCGAGCCGTCACCGGGATCTACTGACATTCATTCTCGTGGGGGCGGGTCCCACGGGTGTAGAGATGGCCGGCGCTATCGCCGTGCTGGTGCGCAGCACACTGAAATCGGAGTTCCGGCGGATTGATCCGGCCTCTGCTCGAATTCTGCTGGTGGACATGGCTCCGAGGGTTCTGCAGTCGTTTTCGGAGGAACTTTCCAAAGCCGCGAAGCAACGCCTCGAAAAATTGGGGGTCGAAGTTCGACTCGGACAGAGCGTCGATAAAATCGACGCAGACGGAGTCGTCCTAGCGGGCGAGCGCATCGCGAGCAAAACGGTGATCTGGACCGCCGGTGTTGCGCCCTCCCCAGCAGGCAAGTGGCTCAACGTGGAGTCGGATCGTGCCGGGCGCGTACGCATTCAGAATGACCTCACCGTACCCGGGCATCCCGAAATCTTGGTGATCGGCGACACCGCATCGCTCGATCAAGAAGGCAGGCCTCTGCCAGGCGTGGCACAGGTGGCGATTCAACAAGGTCGCTATGCGGGAAAGTTGATTCACAGCCGGATCACAGGTAATACCCCGCCAGGCCCGTTTAGCTATTTTGACAGAGGCAGTATGGCCGTGGTGGGCAAGGGTTTTGCAGTGCTGCAAACTGGAAAGGTCCATGTCAGTGGATTCGGAGCGTGGCTCGCGTGGGCGGCCGTACACCTACAGTTTCTGGCGACATCGAGCCTCCGCCTGAGCGTGTTCCTTCAATGGATCTGGACCTACGTGACCGGGCAACGCGGCTCGCGGCTGATCGTGAATCCTCGCGGATCAGAATCTGGCAGGACGGTGGCGGAGACGAACACCAGAGCCGCAGCTTCGAGCAAGTAACAGCTTCGAAGGAAAGACAGAGCAAATGGCTCTAGTGAATTCCTGGCAATTAGGCCGCAAAATAACGGTTTCTGCCAGACTGAAAGGAATAGAGAGGAATATCAAGACTGGCTGGCGGTGGACGCAGTCGCGCGCACCTTTCTCTACTCCGAATTCCCTGCGAACAGGGAAAATACAGGGAATTTGGCGCTCTCAGTCGAAGTCGTTCGACGTTAACTCTACGATGCAGAGTATTTTAGCCAGAGAAAGTAGCTCTCCGAGCGCAATCGGAACAGGGATCGATCGGGGAAGGAACAGGGAACCTTCGAATCATCGTCGTTTTCCCTCTCCGCATGAGTGGGAAGTTGAAGCGCTTGCGCACTTCAGTCTACCTAAACCGCGCACACACTACTCTGTTTCAACTGACTTATTTCGGTGCGACGATGCGGCCACGCATATCCGGTTGAACTTAGACGGTTAATCGGGATTTTCAGCTCACAGTTCGTTCATTAACGAACATTAATGTGCGCAATCGAACAAAGGACACCGAAGTGCAGCATCGCCATTAGCCGCTGACAATCTTACCCAGTTCCAGCAAAACATCGTGTTTGCATGCTCGCGGCTCTAAACGTGTTAACCGCTAAGCAGAGGGATTCGTCGCGCTCTCAGCCCGCCTCTAGATACTTTTTGAACGAGCCCCGCCTGTCGCAGTTTCTGACACGCCAGATTCTATTAGATTCTGGACATTATGATTTTATTTCCATATAAATCCATAGCAGTGCACATCGGCAAGGGATAAATGGCGACTCTGATTAACCAAGACCGCGCCACAAAAAACAAAATCCCGCCATTGCAAATTATCCTTGCGCTCGACCTGCTCTTGGCCTGCTTCGTTTTTCTTCCGGTCTCCATTAATCATCCACGACTTGCGTGGTCCATCGTGGCAGCCGCGGTGGCTTTGCTTGTTGCACTTTTTTTCCTGCGGCGGCGACTTGCTAGGACTGGCCGCGTTTTGTTCTATGAGTTCGTGCCCAAGCCCGTGCACTACGTGCAGCTCACCATGCATTCCTGTATTTATGCCTATTGGGGCTGGTATTGGCGCGAGGTGTATCACCAGATTCCCCTGATTATCTGCCAGCTTGTTTTCGCCTACGCCCTGGACATGATTGTCTGCTGGTTCCGCCGCGATAAATGGATATTAGGCTTTGGTCCGTTTCCGATCGTGCTCAGCACAAACCTGTTCCTGTGGTTTAAGCCCGATTGGTACTTCCTACAATTTTTGATGTTGGCAACCGGTGTTCTCTGCAAAGAGTTCGTCACCTGGAAAAGGGACGGGCGCCGCGCGCACATTTTCAATCCCTCCGCCATCGCGCTGTTTGTTTTTTCGGTAGGCCTGATCATTACGCACAGCACGCATATCAGCTGGGGAGAAGAGATTGCAGTTTCGTTTGACCGCCCGCCGCATATTTACATGGAAATTTTTCTGCTCGGTCTGGTGGTTCAAGCTTTGTTCTCTGTCACGCTGGTGACCCTCTCCGCAGCCGCAGCACTCTACGCCCTTAACGTGGCCTACACCGGCCGCACCGGCCTCTATTATTTTGTCGATACTAACATCCCGGCCGCCGTATTCCTTGGCCTGCACTTGCTGGTCACAGACCCTGCTACCTCACCCAAGAAAAACTTCGGCAAAATTGTGTTCGGCGCAGGATATGGCGTTCTCGTATTCGGTCTCTATTGGTTTTTGGGATTGCTCGGCGCACCCACTTTCTACGACAAGTTACTCTGCGTTCCGCCGCTTAACTTGACGGTCCGCGCGTTCGACCGGGCCAGCGCCAAGCTGGAAGAATGGCTTCAAATGCCGATGTGGAACCCCAAGTTGGCGAATTACGCGTTCATGACGATATGGATTGGCCTCTTCGCGGTGATGTGGTCTACGGGATTCCTACGAGGTCAACATCCAGGCGCCGATGAAGCATTCTGGCGAAAGGCCTGCTCGGAAGGCCGCCAGTCCGCGTGCAACACATGGGTCCGGATGATGAACATCCGGTGCTACCACGGCTGGGGACCTGCATGTTTAGTTTTGGGAGTCGCTTCCAACGAGAACCAGCTGATTCCGCGCGATCAAGTGCAGGCGGGCAAAAGCTTGGCGCATGCATGCGAGCTCGGGCTTTCAAGTGGCTGCTCAAGATTGCTGAAGCTCGTGGCTGAAACTAAAGGTAGTTTTTTCCAAAGTGCGTGCGATGCGGGCGACGGCGAAAGTTGCTTCCTTTTGGGCTCGTTATACTATGCCGGAAGGGGCGTTCCGAAAGATGGCAGCCACGCCTTCGCGTTGTTTGAGCAGTCCTGCTCCACTGGTTGGCGACGGGGGTGCAGCGGACTTGGGGAGTGTTATCGCGCCGGGGTGGGAACCGCAGTAGATAATTCTCGGGCTCTCGAACTCTTCGACCAAGCGTGTCGCGCTGACGTTGCTTCCAGCTGTTTCTCGGCCTCCGTGATGTACCGCGATCTCAACAAGGAGGCAACTGCGCGGAAGAGGTTGCGACAAGGTTGCCAAATTAGCGCAGGATTCGTTGAATCAAGCGCGGCTTATGCACAACCCGGCACGCCGGCGAAGGCTGCATCGCTCCCAGCGGTCTGTTCCTCGGCCGACAGATAACAGATTTCACGTCGCGCCGTTTGGGGCCCAGCAAGCCGGGGGAATAGCTCGGCTATCGAAGTGCACCTCGCTATTGAATCGGGAGAAAAAGTGCAGCCTTTGGACCATTACGGCAAAACAAGACCTCGCGGACATTCCCAAAATCTCGGCAGTTGGGCCAGAAATTCACGGGTTCCGTCACAATTAGGGAAACAGAGAGAAATACCAGTACTGGCTGGCGGTGTACGCAGTCGCGCGCGAACTTTTCTCTGGTCCAGATTCCCTACTAACAGGGAAAAAACAGGGAATTTTGCGCCTTTACTCGGGACCATTCGGAGATAACTCCACGACGCAGAGTGGTTTGGCGGGAAAAATGAGGTCTTCGAGACCAATCGGAACAGGGTCGGATCAGGGAAGGAATAGAGAATAGAATTCCCTGTTAGCCAATTCCTATAGTGAAGTGTCTCCCACGAGCCATGACTTGATAGCCCGCAAAAGTAGCTTGTCCGGTTTGCGTTAATCAGGAGCTAGTGTCTCGTTTCAGGCCTGAGTTCGGGATGAACCGACAGGATGGGTTTTCCTGCGCCACTAACGGTTACTTCCGGATGAGTCGTAATCCAGGACTTATCCGATTCAGTCTCTGGAGCGTGGTAGTATGGCACCCATCCTGGGAAAGCAAGTCGGAGCACGTTGGAGCGCCAAACGGGAGGCTAGGAATGGCGGGATCGGAATCCGCTCAAGTACCGCTTGAAACTTGCGTCCCAAGCTCTACTTCGACTGTTCCAAGCACTGCCTCGACGATCCCAGCTGCGAAGGTTACGCCGCGCCACTCCGCTCTCCTCCGCATCACCCACTGGATTACAACGCTGTGTTTCTTTGCGCTGCTCGTTACCGGAATGGAAATTGTAATCTCTCACCTCGCTTCTATTGGGGCGAAACCGGCAATGTACTGACGACACCGTTGTTTAAAATTCCCATTCCTTCCTCGCGGTCATTGGTGCCCACTGGTTACGGGTACGTATTGCCTGATCAGAACGGCTGGAGCCGCTACCTCCACTTTCAGTCGGCCTGGATTGTCGTACTAACCGGCTTACTGTACGTAATCTCCGCGTTTTTTACCGGCCATCTGCGGAAAGATTTGCTCCCCGGCAAGTCCGACCTTTCATGGCGCAGCTTCTCAAACACAATCGCCAGCCATTTGCGTTTCGCGCGCCTGAGTGAAGCAGAAGCCTGGTCGTACAATGTGCTCCAGCGCCTCAGCTACTTGTTCGTAATTTTCGTTTTGTTCCCGCTAATAATCTGGACGGGCTTAGCGATGTCCCCGGCGTTTGTTTCCGCGTTTCCAATCACAGTCACATCGTTGGGGGGACAACAATCCGCGCGCACGATTCACTTCTTTGTCACCATTGCTCTTGTGCTTTTCTTGCTGGTCCACGTCGTGATGATTTGCGTTGCCGGATTCAAGAGCCGCATGCGCGCAATGATCACAGGAAAAATGACCACCGGCCAAGTCATCACAGAAGAGGTGACCACTGACCTCGCCGATACACACACGGAGCAGACATGACCGATCTCTCGCGCCGCAAACTGATCATCGGCGGACTTGCCGCCACCGCTGGCGTAGCGGGCTTGGGCGTGGCCGCGCGCATCGCGGAAAAATATGGACTGATCCCGCCCGACCACGGCGGAATCTACGGTCTCGGCACAACGCTTACCTATGCTTCGCACCGTCTGCTCACACGGCACTCGTTAGCCCGTGAATTCTCGCACAGCCAGATTTCCAGACCTCCGCTCGCCAACGAGATGCCGCCCCTCACTGACGCATACAAGCATCTTCAAGCCGGAGGGTTCGCTGACTGGCGTCTCACCGTTACTGGCATGGTCGATCGCCCCGCTGCGTTTTCGCTTGCGCAACTCAAGAGCTACCCGCGTCGCGGCCAAATCACTCAAATCGCCTGTGAAGAAGGCTGGTCGTATATCGCCGAGTGGATCGGCGTGCCTCTCTCCCACGTCCTGGATCTCGTGGGTGTCCAACCGCAAGCGCGGTACATCGTTTACTTCTCAATCGATCCCGAATGGTGGGACAGCATCGATATGGCCGACGCAATGCATCCGCAAACTTTTCTGGCCTATGGAATGAATGGCGATGAACTTCCCACCGGCAACGGCGGCCCACTTCGCATGCGCGTCCCTCGCCAACTCGGCTACAAAAGCGTGAAATTCATCACTCACCTGACCGTCACGGACAGTCTGAAAAACTTTGGCAAAGGCCTTGGTTCCATAGAGCCAGAAGCCGGCTATTCCTGGTACGCGGGCATCTGACAGCTTGATTCAGGCCGCTGGAGCATCATAGCCCCGCAACCTCACGCTCGGGGAGTTTTCTATTGGGAGGATTTTTCCTCTAATTCCGATCGATTAGTTGACGGTTTGGGTCAACGTTGTTGAACTTATGGTGAAGTCAGAGCTGCCGTTGTATGTTGCCGTAATGGTGTCTGTGCCGGACGCCAGTGATGACGTCGTCAGCGTCGCGACTCCTCCACTGAGTGTCTCCGTGCCTATCGCTTTAGAACTGCGCCGTATTTGCCTGAGTCCTACGCGCAGTAATCTTGAAGTAATAAGTGACGATGTGATAAAAGGTCACAAAGGCCTGGCCATCTCCCACATTGGCCAAAAGCGGAGGTAACGACCGCTTATGTATGGGGACATAAGGGACGTCCAGCACGTGATCATCCTGATGCAAGAAAATCGTTCGTTCGACGAATACTTCGGCACCTTTCCTGAAGCAACTGGGTTTTCCGACCCGATCAATTTCTTCAATCAGCCAGGTGGAGTTTTACCCTTCCGTCTGAGCACATTCACATCCACGGGAGAAGAATGTCCAAATACCGCCCATCTTTGGGATGACATGCATAACGACTACGCTGATGGGAACATGGATGGATGGGCGGAAGTTAATCCTGGGCAGCCGCAAGTCTTTGGTTATTATGCCGCTGACGACATTCCGTACCATTGGGCGTTGGCCCAAGCCTTTGCGCTGTGCGACCATTATTTCTGCTCGGCGCTTGGCCCGACAATCTCAAACCGCCTTTACATGATGAGCGGGGCCATCCAAGACAGCAATCCGGGACCGGACTCGCCACCGCCGGCGATCAACAATCCGCCTCAAATCCCTCCAGGCTACACGCCATGCAACCCGCCTCCACATCTTGGAACCCTGAATCTTGACTGGCCTTCCTATGCGGATGAGCTCACCAATGCCAATGTGGCGTGGAAGATCTATGACGAAACGTGCGCGGCCTTCCCCTGGCTCACTGAAGCCCCATCGATATATAACGGCTGGGGCGATTTGAACGTTCTGAAACAATTCAGCAATTGGAATGTCTACGCGAACAGCGGGCATATCGTTAACCAAGGTCCAATTCCGCCGGGGCAAACTGGCCAATTCGAATCCGACTGCTTGAACGGCATGCTGCCAACTGTATCTTGGATCATTCCGCCCTTCGGGGCATCCGAATGGGAAGACAATCATCCGAGTGAAGGGGCATATTACATCGCGCTCAAGCTTAAGGCACTTCTCAGCAGCAATTTATGGAACAACACGGTGTTCATCCTAACGTACGATGAGAGCGGCGGGCACTTCGATCACGTTACGCCGCCTGTGGCCCCCGCCGACGCGTCGCCCCCCGAGCAGCCTGTGGATGGTGAGCCCATCGGTGCCGGTTTTCGAGTACCGACGATCATCATTTCTCCATGGACGGTCGGCGCTGGGGTGCAGACGGAATACTTCGACCACACATCCCTCATACAGTTCTTGGAACAGGTCACCAAGGCTCAGGGCACGCCCGTCGTTTGCGAAAACTTGCCGCCAGCAGGATATCGGCGGCAAACTTTCGGCGACTTCACATCAGTGTTCGACTTCGCGAACCCGGTGGCTTCTGCAGTGGTTGTGAATATGCTGCCTCCTGCGAGCACGGTGCTTGGCTGGAAGAACAATGCTGAGACGCGCCTGGGTGCCGCGACTGTTGTGCCTCTGAACCCGCCGGATCCACCTGTCTTCCCTCCGGTTCCGCAAGCCTGTGCTGCAAATAACACCGAGATATCGAGCCAGCAGGTGCTGAGTGCGGTAGGTGCTCAAGGAACTGCCGCGATACCGAATGCGTTCACAGTGGTCGTGTCCGGCTTCGAACCCGACGAGTTCATCGACATCAACGCTGGTGTCCCAAATTGGATACCGCAGTCTCAGCGTAATCCGCCGGTTCCCGGAGTTCCATTGCAAGGTGGCGGATCGTGTGACACGCGCGTACCAGTGATAACAGCCGTTGTGGGCGGCGGCGCGTCTCCCGGCGAGCTGAGTTTCCAATGCACACAAGTCGACTTAAACCCAAATATGCTTGCTGCCCAGGCCAGCCAAGCCCAGATTCAGGGTGTACCTCAGCAAATTACGTTCACGTTCTCTGTTACTTTCAATACTGCTCTCACATCGTTTGCTTTCCGCAGTGGTACAGCTCGAATTCTCGACCTTCAGATTTCCTTTGAGGTCGATGCGACCGTGACCGCATCAGCGCAACTCACGCTTACCGGAGGCACTCTTACTCCCGTGAATCTGGACTTCTGCGCAAACCTCGCGGAGCAAATAACGCTGGCAGAGCGAGCAGTTTCGGCCGCGATTAAAGCCGCGCCCAGATCCGCAGAAGGGTCAGGACCAGTCACAGCGGCGTCGGTTGCACTCGGGATACTCCAGGCCCAATACGCGAGATACTGCGGCTCAGGAGGCTCTACCGGCCCCACTCAACCCGGAGTACCCGTGCGCGGAGGCGGCGGTCCCACAGGTGAGGGCGACCCAACCGGCGGGCACGACAAAGTCGCCGAGGGGCCAACCGAATGACGGACCGAAGTGAAGGCAACTGCGCTATTCTTCAAATTGGAAGAACTCGGGCCCTTAGCTTCGCACAGTGATGAGGCGGAAGGCCGTCGGGCCGAAACACAACGCCGACACGCCACAGCGAAGGCAGGGTGGCGGATATCTGAACTTCCATCTTGGCTCACAAAAGACATCTATCTTCAGGAAATTCAACCAAGGCTCAAAACCATCACACTCTCGGCAATGGCTTCAAAACTCGGAATTTCGATCACCTATGCGGTTGATCTTCGGTCCGGAAGGCGAGTTCCGCATCAACGGCACTGGCAGACTCTTGCGCAACCGGTTGGTATTTTTTAAGGCGTGAGGTTCAGTGCCAGTAATAGTGGCTCTGGGAAGTTTTCGGTTGACTTGTCCTGTTATCCGACGCTAACAGGGAAAAATACAGGGAATTTTGCATCTTTAGCCGAAACCATTCGGCGATTACTCCCCACTTCAAAGTGTTTTAGCGAGAAAAATCGAGTTTCGGAGCCCATTCGGAACAGGGAATAGAATTCCCTGTTAGCCAAATCTTGCAGCGAAATCGCTACGAGCCGCTACTTGATGGCAGCGCAAAACCGCGTTAATCAAGACTTATCCCATTGGACTAGCAGCAGTGCAGCGCGCATTAGTTACCGGCGCGCAGTCCTGTAACCGAAGAGTTTTTGGCATTCTTGCCGGAGAAAACCGCCGGTGACGGGGATGCGGTGATTGCCCTTCTCGAAGACGAGCCGGCAGGGAATCAGACAAGCTCGCCACTTGTAGTCTTCCGTACCGCTCTTGCGGCCATAAGCTGCAATGTCCTCTTGGGAAACACCGTAAACGACGGCGCCAATTCTAGACCACACGCAGGCACCGGCGCACATGGCACAGGGCTCGTGCGTGGAGTAGAGCACGAAGTCGGGGAGGTAGCGGCCATAGCCGCTTGATACGTATTTGAGCGTTTCCAACTCTACGTGTTTGATGCTTGATCCCGAAGTTTTTACTCTGTTACCGGCACTGGCAATGACCACTTCGCACCCTCGCGTAAGGCGTGTGATGACCGCGCCTATGGGATAGTCACCTCGGTCACCGGCGCGTTTGGCCTCCGAGACAGCCAGTTCCATGAACTTCTTTCGCGGTTTGTAGGAAGGAGGGATCATATAGACAGATTATATCCATTTGTCGCGCGTGTCTCTGGATGGCGGTACTTGATTGCATAACAATGTCGGCGGTTGCGCTTCATGTTGCGCCACGATAGTAATGTCCCCTTTTCTCCAAAATAGAAATGTCCCCTTAAAGTAGACCTCCGAAAGGAGGTCAGATTGGGGCGGACGGAGATGA
>Ga0209420_1000128_pt1 | contig 46817 bp, 43 predicted proteins | sample BlaSpr_A8_OM1_O1_FD_187972 | JGI IMG/M metagenome (GOLD analysis project Ga0209420, IMG submission 187972) | Forest soil microbial communities from Thunder Bay, Ontario, Canada - Black Spruce, Ontario site 2_A8_OM1_O1 (SPAdes) (version 2) | ecosystem: Environmental > Terrestrial > Soil > Boreal... | reverse complement strand
ACCAGCGCATGCCGCTTCGTGTCGCGAAAATATTCGCCCATGGCACACGCCGCGTACGGCGAAATATATTGCATGGGAGCCGGCTCCGACGCCGAGGCTGCCACGACGATGGTGTACTCCATCGCTCCGGCGTCTTCCAGAATCTTCACGACCTGCGCAATCGACGAACGCTTCTGCCCGATCGCGTTGTAGATGCAGATCAGATCGTTGCCCTTGCTGTTAATGATGGTGTCGAGCGCAACTGCAGTTTTACCGGTCTGCCGGTCGCCAATGATCAATTCGCGCTGGCCGCGGCCCACCGGAATCATGCTGTCGATGGCCTTCAACCCAGTTGCCATCGGCTCGCGCACCGGTTGCCGGTCAATCACCCCGGGAGCAATGCGCTCCAGCGCGATAAACTGATTGCTGGCGATCGGTCCCTTATCGTCGATGGGCTCGCCGAGCGAATTCACCACCCGGCCGATCATGGCATCGCCCACCGGGACGCTCATGATGCGCCCGGTGCGCTTTACCTCGTCGCCTTCCTTGATCTCGGTGTACTCGCCCAGCAGCACCACGCCTACCTGATCTTCTTCCAAATTCATGGCGATGCCGGCCACGCCGTGGGGAAAGGCAAGCAGTTCGCCAGCCATGACCTTATCGAGCCCGTAGACTCGCGCGATGCCGTCGCCGAGCGTGATGACGGTGCCGGTCTCGTCCACCGAGATCTGAGTTTCGTAGTTTTCGATCTGCTCGCGGATCAGTTTTGTAATTTCGTCTGCTTTGATTTGTGCCATAGAATCAGCTCTTAGCCTTTAGCTCTTAAGATACAGCCCATTTTGATACAGCCCATTTTCTGAATCCTTCATTCTGCGCTCGATCTGCCGCCTGTCGTCCTCCCCCATCGCCCGATTGTTCTTGACGACCAGCGGCGCGGCTAGGAGTCTCCGCCGATCGACGCTCCTGCATACTGGCGTTTGTTGGCTGCAAGCCAAAAGCCAGAGGCCAAGAACTAAGAGCTCATCGCCTCCCGAATCTTCTCCAGTTGGCCCTTCACCGAACCGTCGTAAATCGTACTGCCCACGCGGACCATTGCCCCGCCCAGCAGCGACGGGTCCAACGCATATCGCGCACGAACTTTCTTGCCCGTGGTTTTTTCAATCTCCACTTCCAGCGCTCGCTTTTCCGCCTCGGACAGCTCGCGGGCACTGGAAATTTGAGCCTCGGCAAATCCCATGCGCGCATCGAGTTCCTTTTCCAGTTGCTCGATGATTCTCTCGAGAAACTGCACTCGCCGGTGATCCATCAACACGGCCACCAGGTTGCGCACCGGCTTGTCGATGTCTTCCCGCTGCACAATCGCATCCAGCAACCTGCGCTTCTGCTCCGCGGGCACCGCGGGATTTTCCCAGACTCGCCTCAAATCTGCACTCTCGGCCAGCAGCCTTGCGATCTCGCGCAATCCAGCTACGGCTCGATTCGCGTCCAGGTGCGCGCTGAAGACTACGTCCGCGAAAGCCCGCGCATACGTGCTGGCGACGGAAGCCACAATTTAGTTCCTTTCCTCTCCGGGATCATTCGCTGCCCCGAGCTGACCGGCAAAATTGCGCACCAAAGCCTGATCGGTAGCGGCATCGACGTGAATTTGCTTCCGGGCGAGTGCAACCGCAAGGTCGGCCGCGTAGGCAGTCAACTGCCGCCGCGCCGCCTTCGCCGCTGCGGCGATTTCCTGCTCGGCCAAAACGACAATCTTGCCAGCATCTTCTTCCGCGGCGGCCTTGATCCGGGCCTCCTCCGCCGCAGCCCCTTTCTCCGCAGCATTGCGCATCGCGCCAATCTCGGCATCCAGTTTCATCAGGCGCGACTCGATTTCAGCCAACCTGTGCCGCGCTTCTTGACTGGCCTTCTGCGCCTCCTGCATCGCCTTCTGAATCGCAGCGCTGCGGTCGCGAAACATTCCCGGCAAATACTTCCGCGCAGCCCAGAGAACGACGGCGGCAATCACCACAAAGTTCAGCACCAGGCTCAGCCAGTACGATTGCTGCAGGTTCAAGCCGGTGAGCCGGCCAATCATTCGCACCGACGCCGATTCCTTGAACTCGGCCATCTCGTCTTTGCCCTCGCCGGCAGCTTCGTTGCTCTCATGGGCCAGTTGCCTGCCAGGGCCGTAGGATCGGTGCTCCGAATTCCCGCCGAGCCGCCTTTTCTGCTCGGGAGCCGCGGGTTGCTTCTGCACGGGAGGCGAGGGAGGTTCCTGCGCGCCGAGCGAAACCACGCAAACGCAACTCACCATCATCACCGCAACGACATATGCACGAAGGATCCGGCTGATTGACGGCATCGTGGTGGAGGACATTTTCTTGGGAAACATCAACGCCCCGCTCCGGCCGGCTGCAGCACGCGCCGCACTATTGCCTGCGCCAGCGCCGCCGCCTCGGCCGGCAAACCCTTCTCCGCGGCGGCCCGATCGTTCTCGATATCTTTTTTGGCAGCCTGCACCTGGGCTTGCGCTTTGCTGCGGGCTTCGTTCAGCGCGTTGGTTCGAGCCTGCAGCACCGCCTGCCGCCGCGCTTCTTGCGCGCGGAATACCGCGGCCCGCGCCTCCCGCAACTTCTGTTCGTATTCAGACGTGCGCGCCTCGGCCGCGGCAATGTCGGCGCGGGACTGTTCGACCGCACCCTCGGTCTTGCTGCGCCGCTCGGCCAGCACACGTTGCAGCGGCTTGTGGACAATCGTGGTATAGAGCGCATAGAGCAGCGCCAGCAAAATCACCGTCGGCACCGATCCGAGCAGTAATTCGCCTAGTTGTTTAAGCGTGTCATCCATGTGGTGATGATGTAGACCGGAAAATGAGGGCTATGAAAACTGTTAAGTCTAACGTCCGAGGCAGTTTATGTCAACGCGAAGAGCACCCCTTTTAAGCCCCCGATTGGGCTCCGCTGAATCCCGTCCTAGAGGCCAAGCGGCACGGTTCAGGCCTTCCACAAACCTATGGAAATAAGTCGCTTAGGCCAGTGTCCCAGCGTTTGCCAAGCCACATTGCAAATTTCTGCACATAGCCCTTGACTTCGGCCAAAAGAGGATTAGCATTGATGTATCACCTCCGATCCAATTCAGGATCGAGTGGGCCGGTAGCCAAGGACTGTCACCGCTTCTTGGTTGTCGGCCCATTTAAATTGTTAGGGAGGGTTGGCCGCCCCATCGTCTCTCCTGTCCCGTCCCCCTGGCTAGCCCGGTTGAACCGCATCGCGAAGTCGCGTTCTGCTTGTACAAGCGATGGATGCTACGTGATGAATTCCCTCACTCTCCTTACCACTGACGCCGGCGCCTCTACTTCCAACTCCACCGCCCCCTCCCTATACTTCCGTGAATAAATCCGCGACTTATCTTCCAGCATCGCCAGCATCTTCCCCTCTTTTTGCGGGACGCGCAGACGTACCCGGCTTACGGGATCTTCCTCGATCATCGCGTCAATCCGAACCAGCAGCCGATCCAAGCCTGTGCCTTGCGCCGCCGATACGTAGACTGTTTTCGAATCCTCGCGGAGGGCATCCGCCTGCAACGACTGTGCCACTTCCTCATCCAGCAGATCGATCTTGTTCATCACCCGCAGGCGCGGCTTCCGTTCCGCCTCCAGTTCTTTCAGCACGATCTCCACCTGGGCGTCCTGCTCGGCTGAGAGCCGGCTGCTGGCGTCGGATACATGCACAATCAGCGACGCTCGCTGCACTTCCTCGAGGGTGGCGCGGAACGCCGACACCAGCGTATGCGGCAGGTTGCGAATGAATCCCACAGTGTCCGACATCAGCACTTTGCGTTTCGAAGGCAGTTGCACCCCGCGAATGGTCGGATCCAGGGTGGCGAACATGCGCGGCGATTCCAGCACCTTGGCCTCGGTCAGCGCGTTGAACAGCGTCGACTTTCCAGCATTGGTGTAGCCGACCAGCGCAACCGTCGCAACCGGCGCCGACTCGCGCCGCTGCCGCTGCTGCCGGCGTGTGCGCCGGACATTCTCTAATTGCTGCTCCACGTGCCGGACGCGCCGCGCAATCTTGCGCCGGTCGGTTTCCAATTGGGTTTCACCGGGACCGCGCGTGCCGATGCCGCCGCCGAGCTGCGACATCTCAACGCCATGGCCGGCCAGCCGCGGCATCATGTATTGCAACTGCGCCAGTTCGACCTGCAACTGGCCTTCTCGGGTGCGGGCATGCCTGGCAAAAATATCGAGAATGAGCTGGGTACGGTCGATCACCCGCCGCTGGATTATTTTTTCAATATTGCGCTGCTGCGAGGGACTGAGATCGTGATCGAAAAGCAGGACGTCGGCATTCACCGAAGCCGCCGCGCCCGCAATCTCCTCGAGCTTGCCCTTGCCAATCAAAGTCGCGGCATCGGGCCGGTCGCGCCGCTGCAGAATCTCGCCAACCACCTCGGCCCCGGCACTCTCCGCCAGGCTACGAAGTTCGGCGATGGACTCATCCGCATCGAACTCGGGAATCCTGGGCTTGCCGTTGGACTTACCTGCGGCTCCAAGCGCTGCCCCGGTCATCGCCGGTTGCATCGCAGCCGCTTCGCGGGCCACAGCCGCTTGCGCGGGCACCGTACCCTGGGCGCCGCTGCGGCCGCGGGTGCGGACCTCGATCCCGACTAGAAACGCGCGCTCCCGATCCACTTCGTGGCGCACGCCTTCAGAACCCAGAGGCGCACGTTTCCCCAGACGCGCCGTGCCGCGGGATTTCTTGGTGTGAGAACTTCCCAAACTGAAAACGCCTTGTCCTGGTTCTTATTCTTGTCCCTATCCTTCGGTGCCGGTGCCCGCAGGGCTTGGCGTCGAACCTGGCCCTGCCCCCGATCCCGCGCCCATCGCTTTGTCGGGATGCGCCACGTGGGCGACATGCGTGGCCGCTAACCGCCCCATCACTATGGTGGATATCGCGTGCTTGAAGATGAGTTGCTCCTGACCGTTCGCCTCCAGCACCACGGAGTACTTGTCGAAAGAGCGGATTCGGCCCGTTAACTTTACTCCGCTCAGCAGATAAATCGTGATGCTGAGCCTCTCCTTGCGGGCCGTGTTGAGGAAGGAATCCTGAATGTTCTGCGCCGGCTTATTGCTGTCCATAGCCGATCTCCTTGGGTTGTAGACTGCCAACGACCCGCCCACGACTTCGTACGTGGGCCGGCTCAAAGCAACAGCATGTTCCCGGAAGCCTTCCGCTGCCACAGGAACAAGGGGGGACATCCCGCTGGATCGACGATCCTACTCCGCAGGGACCGCGCCCTTCCAGCGGATGTGAGTACCATACGGCGATCTCCCCCGCTTTTCAACTGGAACTTGCGGCAGTCCGCCCGCAAGTTGACACGAACCGCCGCAAAGTGGAGACTTTCCTCGACTCGCGGGCCAATCATTGCGAACCAGTTGACGACCGCGTTGGCGGAGGAAATCCGAATGCATCATTTGGTTGAAGTGGCAGTAGCGGTCATGCCCACCATTACCGGCCAGGAAGCCACTCAGCTCATTCTGCGCTGGTTCCACTTCATCGCGGGAATTACCTGGGTCGGACTTCTGTATTTTTTCAATATGGTCAACGTCCCCTTCATGAAGCAAGTGGACGCCGGCATGAAAGCAAAAATCTTTCAGAACATGACCTTGCCCGCGCTGAACTGGTTCCGCTGGAGCGCGCTGGTCACGGTGTTCATCGGCTTCTGGTATTGGGCGCAGTTCTACGTCGGTCCTGACGGACAGCGCCAGGGCGGCGGCGCGGGCGCCACCATCGGATTCTTCCTGCTGCTGTGGATCGCCGTCTGGTTCATGCTTTTCCTGGTGATTAAGAAAATGCCTTCCAGCGGAATCATCCTCGGCGTGATTACCGCCGTGCTGGTGTACGCTGCAGGCTGGCTGTTTGTGCACTACACTCCGGTCGGCGGGGACGACGTCCACGTCATTTCGATTGGCGTCGGTGGCGGCATGGGCATCGTGATGCTGTTCAATGTCTGGGGCATCATCTGGCCCAACAATAAAAAAATCATCCGGGGAACGCTGGCAGGAACGCCGCCCGCCAACGCGGCCACGATGGCGCGCCAGGCATTCCTGGCCTCGCGCACCAACTTTTTTCTTTCGGTACCGCTGCTGTTCTACATGGCAGCCAGTTCCCATTTCTCCAGCACCGTGATCTTCGGGAAGTAGTTAAGATCTGCATTTCTGCAGCCCTGTGCACGGTTTGAAAGGCGTGGCCTGAAGCCGCGCCGGAACGCGAGGAGAAGAATTCGGCTTCAGCCGATGATGGGGCCGACCCTCAGAGCCTAAAAGGACGATTACTGTACTTCGACGGGGCATCTGAGCTGCGCTAGCCAGACTTAGTTGCGCAAAGAGAAAAGGGAGCCAGAAAACCCGGCTCCCCTGAGTTTGTTACTAGGTTGTGGTTAGAAGGTGAACCTCACGCCTAGACGAATCTTGCGCGATTGCTGCCAGAGATTCGGCGTGCCGTAGTTGGAGCCCACGATGAACTGCCCCCCGTTGACTCCCGAGAGTCCGCTCTGGAGGTTATATCCGGTTTCAGCCGCTTGGTAATAAGCAGCTCCCCCCTGCCCGGGGCCTGTAGCGCGGATGCCGACCCCATTTGGCACAACCGCTGAGTAGTTGCCACTCCAGTAGGCGTTAGCGCTCTCCCAATACGAAACCACTGAGCGCTGGTTGAGCAGGTTGAGGATGGTCCCCTGGAAATCGAATACTTGGCGCTCGTTGTTCTTGTTCACCTTGAATGAATGAACGAAGTTGAAGTCGCTCTGCGTGAACCAGGGCGTACGACGGTTATACGGGTTACCGATGGTTACCGCGCCCGTCGACGGATCCTGGCTGATGTTAGCCCACTTCCCATGACCGAAGATGTAAGTATCCTCAAACGGAGAGGTGTATCCAGAATATGGACCACCAACTTCCATGGCAGTGGACATCGGGCTACCCTGGTAAGCAACCTGGAACAGACCGAACGTTGTGGTCATCCCCTTCCAAGGCAAGGCGTAGTAGGCATTGCCTTTGAAGCCGTTCGGACGATCGGTCGGCAATGGTCCAGCGTTGGATTTGCCCTGGTACGTGAAGTAGTAGAAGGGCTCGTCGAACGCACGGGTCGTGTTCGGGGAGGCGCGCCCCGTAACACCGCCGTCGATCTGGTCGGTAGTGGTCAAGCCGGTGTAGTTGCCCCACAAGCGGCTGTAGGTATAGCTGAACATTCCCGCCCAGCCCTTGCTCGCGGTCTTGGTCACCCGGAGTTCGACCCCATCGTAGTCGCGAATCGCCGTCGGATTGTTCGGACAACCCGTACAGGTACCGAACGCTCCGTTTTGGTTGAATATCTGGGTTGGGTTGCCAAATGCCGCGCCGATACTGTTCAGGTAGTTTGCATAACCGTTGATCGTTTTGTTGACGCCTTCGCCGGGGTTCACGATGGTGTACATCTCGGTCCAAGTCGGGTCCCACAGGGAAGCATCTTCAATGATATGGTCCAGACGTTTGCGGTCATAACGGGCTTCGAGCGCCAAGTTATGAGCCAACTGGTAGTCGGCGCCTGCGACGAACTCATGCTGACGATACGGCTTCACGCCCGGCGCGACCGGTTCCCAGGGACGAAGATTGTAGTTTTCGATCAACTGCGTCCCGGTTTTGCCATCCGTCAAAATAGCCGGAGTCGTACCGCCGGCGAAATTGGCTTGTGTGGTGGTCGTGCCGTTCGGGCAGGCCCGGTCATTCACGAATGTCGTGGTGACATCCGAGGTCGAGAACCCACCGCTTGAATCGGGCCCGAGCGGGTAGACGCACGTCTCATAAGCCTGCGCGCCGAAGGAGCTCTGCGCCACCAAGAGTTTCATCACGTCGTTGACCACGCCATAGCTGCCGAAGATTTTTATCTTGCTGTTGGCTGAACCCCAGGCAGCGCCCAACCGCGGTTCGATTTTGTCGCTCCACGAGAAGTTGATCGCGTTCGGCGGCTTTAGTCCGGGAGGAATGACTCCCGGAGGAACCGGCAGCGACTCTTTCTCCACGCGAATGCCCAGGTTCAGGGTCAGGCCGTGCCCCACGGTCCAAGAGTCTTGAGCGAACAAGGCGTGATTGTTGTCAACAGCGGGCTTATCCAGCACCGTTGCGAAGTCCACAATCGTTGCATAGCCGTATTGACCAGCGCAGTCTCCCCAAGCCGCTTGGAGGGTTGCGCAAACACCAGCGCCTGCCGAGGTGAAGGGGGTATAGCTGTTACCCGCGGCACCGAAAGTACTGCCGCTGTTGAAATAAAGCGTGGTAATGGGGACGTTGCCGTTTTGGGAAATCACGTTCGTCATCCGGTTGTATTGGTAACCGAACTTGAAGTTGTGCGTTCCGGCCCAGCCGCTCTTGAAGAACGCCACGTCCTCATCGAATTGGTAGTGCTTGCTGGCGTTGAACAGGGTGTAATCGGCATCATACGAGGAGATGGTAGCGGTACCGGCACCCTGCTGCAGTCCGCCAGGCAATGGGTTTCCATTGTTGTCCAGCTGCCCAGACCCGTTTCCGCCCCAGACAACATTCACGCCGGTCGTGGGGTAGCCGAAGTCGTGATAGTTGTTGAAGTAGTAGCCTAGACGGGTGGTGGAAACGATCTTCGGAGTAATCGTGATATCTCCACCAAAGTTAAGCGTGGAGTTCGGCGCCTCGTATCCGATGCCGTGTATAGGCGGGGGGGCGAGTATGGCGGTATTGAGGATATACGACTGCTGCGAAGCGACCGGATCTCCGCCATTGACAATCGGCACATTGGCCAGCCCGGTTCCGAATGGCAGCTGCCCCGTCGAACGTTCCCCCTGGCTCAGCCACGAAGCAAAGACCCGAATCCTCGACGTCAAAGTGGCGTCCAGACGGAGGTTGCCGAAATACTGCTCCTGGTCCAGGTTGAAGAACTCATTGCCAGTGGAAGCGAAAGGACACGGGGCGGCAAATGTGTTACAGGGCGGCGCGTTGTAGTTCACGTACCGCGAAGTGGATTGGTAAAACGGCGCGAAGCCAGCGAAGAACCACAGACGGTCCTTGACGATCGCACCACCCACGTCAAATCCCGGCTGAGCCTGGCGGTAATGGTCCTGTTTGGGCTGGTAGGTCTGCGTATTGTTGTCCAGTCCCGATGTAGCCAAGGCGAAGGGGTCGTAACGGATGGTCGGAGTAGGGCTACCGTCCAACGCATTGGCCTCGTAGGTGCCGAAAACGGAGCCATGGAAGGCGTTGCTGCCCTTCTTCATGACTACGTTGACCACGCCGCCCAGCGCGCCACCATGCTCGGCTTCGATTCCGGACGTCTTCACCTGGACTTCCTGGATGAACTCAAAGGGGACATTGGCGTTGGAGTAGCCCATCGAGATGTTTTCCGTGTCCTGGCCTTCCACGAGGTAGGAGCTCTCGGAGTCAGCCGCACCACCGATCATGTAGCCATTGGCTGCACCGCTGGAGGTGCTTCCCGGAGGTGCGCCACCTGTTCCTGCATTCATTCCCGTCCCGCCCGCGAGAGGCTCATTACGCGCCATCGGAGCATACTGGATAACCGACTGAAAGCTGTAGCCATGAGGCTGGTCTTGAAGATCCTGATTGGTGAGGTTTGTTTGGTTCGTGTTAGTCGTAACGTCAATGACCGGCGCTTGACCGCTAACCTCCACCACTTCCGCAGTGGTGCCAACCTCCAATGTAATATCGACCGTGGGCAAGTGCCCAACTTCGACGGTCAAGCCGTCACGCTTGGTGGTTTTGAAGCCCGTCGCCGAAATGTTGATCCCATACACTCCGGGTGGCAAATTAGAGAATCGATAATTACCCGCCGAATCGGTGTCCATGGCCTTCGCGCCCGCAAGGGACGACCCCTTAACTTCCACGTGGGCGCCGCCGACAACCGCGCCCGTTGAATCCCTGACTGTACCGGCAAGACCGCCGGTTGTTTCCTGGGCGAACAGCGCGGCGCTGGTAATCAATAGAGCGGTCACTGCCAACAGCCAACCGCAAACTCTAGGAAAACGTTCGTACCGCATTTCCTGCCTCCTTGAAATTTTTCGCCATTCCGAATCGGATCCAAGCGCTTTGGCCGGTTTCCAGAAAACAATTGCGCAATCCGATGGATTTGCGAGCCTGGTGAAAGTCCTGAATAGTCGCGAGAGCTGGCGCCTGAAAACTAAGACCGCTGACTTCGCCCGTCTGCCTCAGGTTTCTTTGTCGCGAAACAAAACTTGGAAATAACATTGGAAGACTGCGAATGAGAAGTGACTACGAATGCAACTCACGATCCAAATGCAACCGTGAATAACAATTTTGTTTTCAGGAAGTTAGTCTTGCCATGTCTAGCGGGAATACCTAAATTGGAATAATCTGGCGCTGAATACTATGGCATTTGGAAGGGATCGCCAGAACTGGGGATTTGCCGGACGAGCTTTACCGGCGTCGCGGCTTTCTACCCGTTCTTGACGGCTTTGTGGGAACTTCTCCGGGCGCCAATACTCTTCTCACGATCGGCGTGTTCAGCTTGTACTTTCGCGTGCTGACGTTCCCGGCCTCATCCTTGACGCGCAGGGTGAAGACCGGCAGAGTTCCCTCCTTGTCGAAGGTCTCCTTGGTGATCGTAACGGGCAGCGTCCCGGCTAGCCCGTGTTCGCGGTATGCGGTCTCGTAGCGATGCTTGCGCGAGTTCCAGGTGAAAACGCGGATCTGATCGTAGTCGAAGGGCAGGCCGTCGTGGGGGTCGGTCAGCACGCAAAGATATTGCGGAACCTGTTTCTGCACACCTTTGTCGTCATCCGGTACCTCATCCAACACAAAAAACGCCACGAAGCGCTGGCCCTCGGCGTATTGAGCGACATCGAGTGGGACGTCTACGTCCACCATCCGCTCGAGCACCCATCCCACGCGTCCCTGATCGTCACGCACCAACCACCAGTCCTCGAGTGCAGACCCAGCTGGAGCTCGCGTCCCGGGCTTGGTTGCCATCCTCGGCAGAGGCGCCGCAGCCGGCTGCTTTTCGGCCGTAGCCCGCTTCAGGAGCGCGACCTTCGCGCCGGATGCGAGCTGATACAAATGTTCCGTATCCCGGCCAGGAGTCACATGCAAGTTGGTCTCATTGCGCAGTACTCCGGGAGCCTGCACGGGATCGCTCTGATTATCTTGCGTGAGTTTCTGGAGGGCATCGAATGTCGCCTGATCGACCAAATATCGCTGCTCGATCCAGCCCTCAATTCCGCTAGCGGTGCGCACCCGCGCGAAACGCTTCTCGTGCTCCAGGACTTCCACGCGCTCGCCATTTTTCACATTGCCGACGCGGTTATAAATGGCCGCAACCTGGTCGCGCAGCCCCACCTGCGGCGCCGACACGTAAGCCACCTCAAGGACGCGATGACCCCCTCGGCCACAGGCCGGGAACAGGAGAGTGCCCGCCACCATCACCGCAACAACCCAGCCAGCGCGAGATGTGCTCAGCAGTCTCACCAGTAAGCACGAGGAAGAGAACTTTCTACTATAGCGCGTCGCGCCGCTGCGCTTGCCGGCAACGGAAGTTTATGATTCCTGAACCTGCGGGGTGGATGTTGCCAGTCGAGTCATGGCCAACCCGCCTCGGTTACCATTTGAAGTAGACTTTTGAATATCCTCAACGGAATGTCTAAACTGAATGTCGGAAAGCTGAATGTGAAATTCACAGAACGCAGGTTGCCGGATCGAGGTTCCCTGCTTCTTAAGATGATGTGAACCGTTTTTCGAACTACAACCAACACTGATGAAAAACACATTCCACAATTGTTTCGTTATTCTCTCTGTCGCATTTCTTGGAGCATTGGCCTGCACCATATACGCCTTCGCGCAGGACACGGTAGATTCGGTGCTGCGTCCTCCCAAGGGAGCGCAAGTCGCCATTATCGTCTTCGAGGATTTGCAGTGTCCCATGTGCAGTCGCACCGCGCCACTGCTGGAACAGGCCTCGAAGACCTATAAGATTCCGGTTGTGCGTCACGATTTCCCGCTCCCGATGCACAACTGGTCGTACCAAGCGGCGGTGATGGCACGCTACTTCGACATTCATTCCAAGGCCCTGGGCAACGAGTTCCGCGACTACATTTTCGCAAATCAACTGGAGATCACTCCCCAGAACTTGCGCGCCTATGCCGAAAAATTCGCCAGCGAGCAAAAGGTCGAGCTGCCTTTCGTACTCGACCCTGGCGGAAAACTGGCCGCGCTGGTCAATGCCGACCGCGATTTGGGCAAGGCCATCAAGCTCGACCACACGCCCACGGTTTACATCGTGAGCAGCCGCAATCCCAATAAGCCGTATGTCGAAGTGAAAGACAATAGCCAGCTCTACCTGACCATCGACACCATGATGAAGGAATAGAAATCATTCCGCCGACACGCGGACTTAATCCCCAAACGCGATTCCGATCGCGCGGGCCGTGCGCACCAATTCGCCATCGGGTCGCACCGATTTCAACTGGCCGATGGCGTGGACGATGTCGACTGCGACCACCGAGTCGGCATGTATGGCGACCATTTTTCCGAACTGCCCCTTGGCAATCAGGTCAACGGCCGCGACGCCGAAACGCGTGGCCAGCACACGATCGAACGGCGAGGGCGATCCCCCACGCTGGATGTGTCCGAGCACGCTCACACGGACTTCCTTGTTCGATCCGGCCGCGATGGCGTCGCCAATCAGGTTGCCGACCGGGCTGGCTCGCCGATTTTCTTTCAGCTCGGGCGGAGTTTTCACTCCTTCCGCCACCACCACAATCGTGAAGTCCCTGCCACTGAGTTCGCGTTTCGCGATGAAATCGCACACTCCCTTTATGGTGAACGGAATTTCAGGAATGAGGATCACGTGCGCGCCACCCGCCACACCCCCGGCCAGCGCGATCCAACCGCAATCGCGCCCCATGACTTCGACGACCATGACCCGGTGGTGCGATGCTGCCGTTGTGTGGATCTTGTCGATGGCATCGGTAACCGTGTGCAGGGCGGTATCGAAGCCGAATGTGATTTCCGTGGCCGACAAATCGTTGTCGATGGTCTTGGGCACGCCCACAATCTTCATGCCCCTCTTGAAAAGTTCGTACCCGATCTTCTGCGAACCATCACCGCCGATGGTGATGATCGCGTCGATGCCCAGTTTCTTCGAATTGGCGATGACCTGATCGGAAATATCACGCACCACCGCCGGCTCGTTTCCTTTTGCCTTGAAGCTGAAAGGATTGCCGCGATTGGTGGTGCCCAGAATCGTTCCTCCGCGCGGAAGAATCCCGCTCACCCGGTCGAGCGTAAGCTCAAAGGACCTTTCCGGCCGAATGAGCCCGTCAAAGCCATCGGGAATTCCAATGACTTTCCATTTGTGTTCCAGAATTGCAGCTTTGGTAGCGGCGCGAATCACCGCGTTGAGGCCGGGAGCGTCCCCTCCTCCGGTAGCAATGCCAATACAGCGTATGTCAGACATAGAATTCGTCGTGAGTCGTTGGCCAGGTCCGGTAGGGCCACCTGCCTCTACGATCATACTGTGATTGCCTCGGGGGATGGCAACTTACGAGTGGGCGGAGCGAACGATGTTGTGTCGACGACAGACTTGGCGGCGGCGGCCGATTTGGATCGCGGGGGATTGCTGACGCAGAGATGGAAGAGATTTTTCTGCCCCAAGGCGAAAGCAAAAGCCCCACTTCTCGCACCGAACGCGAGAAACGGGGCGCCCCGGCACCCTCTTGAGTAGGAATGCAGACCTCGGATGGACCAGCCAGGGCTCTACGGAGTTACCGTTACGGTTATCGAATTCGAGGTGATTGTGCTAGTGCCGCTGATATAGGTTGCAAAAACAGTCGTACTACCGGCCGTGGTCGAGGATTGCACGCACATCGGATCTATTTGATTTTGGACTGTGACAATTCCTGCCGTGCCCGTCTGCCAAGTCACGCTGGTGGTGACGTCGATCTGCTGCCCCCCAGCGGTCGCCGTAGCAGTCAAGCAATCAGATCCGGATGCGATCGAACTCTCGGGGATGCTAAAGGAGGTGGTCCCGTTCGGACCAAGAACAATGCTGGTGACATTTCCCAAGGTTACGGTTGCTGTGGTGGTCGCGCTGGCGGTGCCAGACGCCGCCGTTATGGTGCTGGTTCCGGCTGAAACGCCGGTTAGCAGCCCACCCGTGGAGATCGTCGCCACGCTCGGCGTGGCGCTGGACCAACACACCGTCGTCCCGGTACAACTGCTACCGCCGGACAAGGTCAGCTGATTTCCGTTGCTATCAGTTCCTGCCGCCGTCAGTTCCTCAGTGAGCCCGACGCTAACCGTCGGATTTGGTGGATCAATTACGACACTGGAGACAGTCGGGTTCACGAAAAATCCCGTGCAGCTTACGGCCAGGGCTAACGTCGCGAGCGTGGCGAGGGCGCCGGCCAGCCGGAGTTTTTGCTTCGTGGATGACATACTCGTTAAGACTCCTTGGGCGCGCCTGCTCCGTTTCCCGTTTAATTTTCTCTGCTGATCAGTATGCAAAAATTGTAGCAGAGAAGATTTCGTCCGTGCGTACACTCCAGTACCTGAACTGCAGGCGAGGAACCATCTCCGCCATCCAGCGGACCCAATCTGCTCCTTGTCTAGAACGCCGTCCCCAGCCAAGCTTGCAGAAAAAGCATGAACCGGAGTGCGGACATCGGACCTCGGGCGTCAGGGTTCGGAGTCCGAAGTTCGAGGTCCGAAGTCTGCTTCTCATTTACTTGCGCTCTTTCTTACTTACCTGCTTACTTGCGCTCTTCCTTCGGCGGGCTCTGCTTTTTGGGGGGTGCACTGGGCTTAGAGAAGTTCTGCTTCGGCGCGGTCTCCGGCTGTGGACGAGCTGCGTTCGGGCGACTCTCATTCGGACGCGCCGGGTTTGCGCCCGCCCCCGCCGTTTTCGCTGGTGGCGTAAAAGGGCGGAATCCTTCGTTCGATCTTGCCCGGTTCCCCGGCGTTGAATTTACACGCGATTCTTTCGGCGACATGGCCGGCGCGTGATATTCCCCGCCCGCGGACCGTGCCGGAACCGCAGAACGGCTGCTGAAATCTCCGGGCCTGGCGGTCGCCGCGATTGCCGGACGCCCGTGATTCTCCGAGGCGAAGTTTTCGCGGTTTTGGCCGGCAATTCGCTCGTGCTGGGCCTGCTCTGCCAGCGGGGCGATATGCCGCTCATGCGCCGCCTCTTCTTCTTGCGGCGTGGGACGCGCCTCGAGGCCACCTGCTCCCCCGTTATAGCTCACGGTCCTCGTGTTCACCACCACGCTTCGACTATAGACATGGGTCACGCTCGTAACGCTGACGTTGGTGACAGCGCGGTTGTAGTAGAACGCTCCTCCGCGCCACTCCCCGCCGACAAAGCCCACACCCGCATAGCCGAAGCCGTAGTTAATTCCGCCATAGAAGCCAATGTGCGGTCCCCAGTATCCCGCGTGCCAGGCATAGAACCCTCCGCCCCATCCCCAATATCCGGGCGTCCATAGCATGCCGACAGGCGCCACGACCCAGGTGCCAGGCACCCAGTAGTAGCCGGCGTCATCGTTCCAAGCCCAATAGCCGGGTGTCCAGAAGTAGCCTGGTCCGGGGCAGATCGGCTGTGCGTAAACCGGCAACGCTGGCGGCCCGATTCGAACCGAGATGCCCACCGCGATCTGCGAAAACGACGCGGTCGAAAAAGATAAAAGAAGGATTGCCAACCATAGCCAGCGTACTGCGCCCTGGTTCCTGTTCATCGCCGGTCCCCTGAATTTGTCGGTCTTGCGTACTTTGAAACGGGAAGGCGCACAAGGGCCTTGTGCGGCAGAAACCTGCCCTCGTCGTGATTCCGTTCCTACCCTGTAAACACCGAACCTTGGAGTATGTTGCTGGGAGGAGAAATTATTTGGAATGAGGGGCTTGTGCAGGAGAAGATGCTCTGTCTGATTCCGACGCGCAAAATTGAAAGGCGTCGATCCAAGGTGGGCCGCGCATCGCCGGCCCAAAAATAAAACCAGACTCGAACTGACAACTCTGAACTAATTCGCCTTCTTGCCGCGTGCGATCCGCTCGTTAATAAGCTTGCGACTGGCGAATCCTTCCTGCGTTCCGTGCCAGTGGGTGATGGATGCTTCCCCCAGCTTCCAACACAGCAAAATGACCTCGCCTTCAACTTCGCAGGGAAAATCGAGCAGGCCGATGTCGATATCTTTTACTTGCACGCCAATGGAGTCAATCTCCGCCAGAGCGTCTTTGGCTCGTTGCTCCGCCTTGATCCGCTCTGCTTTGCGCCGCGCCACCTGCACCACATTCAGAAACATACCACCGTTCAGAAAAATTCTGTGTCTCAAGGCGTGTTGCTCGGCTTCAACTTCCTCGATTACCTTCTTGCCCGCGATAGCGGTGCGGAGCAGTGACTCCAGCACGGGCAACAAAGAGTGCGCTTCATCGAGGCTAAAAGTACGATCCGACATTGGGATGCATCCATTCTAACGCACCCGCGATCACCCTGCTCCAGGGTTCGCTGAAAACCGGAACGCGGGCATGACCCTGGAACAGAGGCGCTGGCTGCGCCGGGGGAGGGAGCGGAATCATTGGTTGGATTCTGCCCGATGGTTGCCGTGCACCGCCACCTCAGTTAGCGGCTTCTCCCCTGTGAGGGATCCCTCGACGTCGCTGTGTTCAGATCAATCGCAAGGCCCTCCCCGATTCCCGGCGCATTGCAATTTCCGTGGCTGTAATTGGTGCAATGCGCGGCAACATCTTTCCGCTGCGGGGATTGCGCAAACTGCCAGACCTCGGCGAATCCAACTCCGCTCGCCGCCGGGCTGGGCGGATGCTGCGGAAACGCGCATCCGGGAGCGAGCGGGCACGCGTCATTAATCGCCCAGTAGATGATTTCGCGGGTTCCGGCGCCCTGTCGAATGTCTTCTGCTGTAACCACGTTGCCGTCGTCGCTCGCCGGAATGCCGGAACAGTAGATACCCGCACGAAATCCCGCGGCCGTGATGCCGTCAATCCAGGCATAAATGTAGGCCTTCTGCTCGGGCAGCATGCGGCCGCCCTGCTCCTGGTCGAGGAAGAGAACAGTTGCGTCGGGAAACCCCTCCCGCCGTGCGGCCGCGGCAGCGACGCGGGCGTCCGAGCGTCCGAGGCCAGTGGCTTTCGCCACGGTTTTCAACTGAGCGTAGAGCCGTCCATTGAAGAGGACAAGAAATCCGAACCCTGCAGATTCGACGGCCACCCGGTGGCCAATCCAGCTGTTCAATTTCTCGCCGGGGGGATTGTTCAGCCAGTATCCGGTATAAGAAAAAGTCCGGTGAAGAGTCCTGAGATTGGCATCGCCGGGGTAATCGTTGCGGTCGAAGCCGAGGTAGGCGGCCCCCTGTGCCACCGCGAGGCTTGCCTGCAGGCAAACCATTGCGAAGAGTGTGCACTTTCGTGGACGCATCCTTTTCACCGCGAGCCTCAAAAGTGACCGCGTGTTGCGGAGTTGGCGATTGCAGAGTTAGAGCTTTAGAGCTAAGGACTGACCCTATCCCCCGATATGTACCATGGTCCGCGATGCCGGCACAAAGTCCGCCTCGCCAATATGGTGGCGCTCTTCCTTCTTCGCCACCACGCCGCGGATGAACTCCGCCAATGCTTCGTCGCTCGCGCCGCGCCGCATCTCGGCGTGCAGATCGGGATCCCAGACCGAGAACAGGCAGGTGCGAATCTTTCCGTCGCTTGTAATTCGAATGCGGCTGCAGTGTCCGCAGAAAGGATGCGATACCGGCGCGATGATGCCGATCTCGCCGATCCCATCTTCGAAACGGTAGCGCCGCGCCGTCTCCGAGCGCGCGCGCGGAATTTCGACGAGCGGCCGATATTCCGCCATGCGCGACAGGATTTCGTCCAGCGTAACCACGGTCGAGGGCGCCCAGGTTCGTCCTTCTTCGAGCGGCATGAATTCGATAAACCGCACCGTGACGCCTTCTTCGCGCGCGAACATACCAAAGGGAATGATCTGATCTTCGTTGAAGCCGCGCATCAGCACGCAATTCACCTTCAACGGCCAAAGCCCAACCCGCCGCGCCGCGCGAATACCCGCCAGCACGTGATCATATCCGTTGGGAACGCGCGTGATCCGCGCAAAGCGCTCCGGATCCACCGCATCCATTGAAACCGTAACCCGCGTAAGCCCTGCGTCTTTCAGCGGTCGCGCCAACTCCGCCAGCATGTGCCCGTTGGTGGTGAGTGCAATATCGAGCGGATCGAGGTCTGGGAAACGCGAGGCTTGAACGGGCTCGGCTTTCGCCGTGCCTCGAGCGTTCAACAGAGATCGGAGCTTCAGTTCCTGAGGGCGCAGTTGCGCCAACTCGCGCACGAATTCAACCACGCCTTTGCGGAGCAGGGGCTCGCCTCCCGTGAGACGAACCTTCGTAATCCCCATGCCCACCAGCACCCGCGCCATGCGCAGATAGTCTTCGAATGGCAGATCGCCGTAGAGCGCCCCTTCGTTTCCCGTCCGGCAGTACACACACTTGTAGTTGCAGCGGTCGGTAATGGAAATCCGCAGATCGGTGATGACGCGTCCGAATTTGTCGTGGAGAGGCAAATGTCTCGCTCTTTGGCTTTTAGCACTTGGCTTCGAGCTCGGCGGCCTGGCTGAGGTTGAGCCAAAAGCCGACGGCTAGGAGCCGAAAGCGGTTTAAAGGAAAACAAACAGGCGGGAATCCCGCCGGCTGTCTCCTTTCCAATGCGTTCCCTCAGCGCCACCCTCGGGTTGTAGCGCTGCCCTTTAGAACAGCCGGCAAGATATCGGCGCTCCGTGCTTCGCCGCCACAGCCAGGGTATGCCCGAAGGCCAAGGCGGTCGGAAACCTCAGTTCGCATTACATTATAGGACGCGCGCGGGGCAAAGAGGGTTCAAGGTTTTAAATTGGAGAGCGTTTTCTCAATCGCCGACTCCGCCAGGGGCGCCATGATTTTGAATCCCGCCGCGTTCGGATGTAGGCCATCGTCGGCCAGATCTTTCTTCATCAGTCCTTTGTCATCGATCATGGCGCCGAAATAGTCCAGGTACAGGCACCCGTTCGATGCCGTCGTGCAGTACTCCCTCAGCCAGCGATTGAGCGCCAGAATCTTCTCCGGCGACCGCTGGGCAAAAAAATCCTTGGAGCGTTCGGTGTAGTTGTGCACCGGTAGTACGGAACAGTAAATCACCTTGATGCCGCTCGCGTGCGCAAGTTCCGCGAGAGACGCGTAATCGGCCTCGATATCCTCCAGCCGCATCGGCCCGGTATTGCCCGCAATGTCGTTGGTTCCCCCGAGAATGACGACCACCTTCGCTTGCAGATCAATCACATCCTGCCGAAAGCGCACCAGCATCTGCGGCGTGGTCTGCCCGCCAATGCCGCGATTGACATATGGCTTGCCCGGAAAATATTCCTCGAGGTGCCAGATGTCGGTAATCGAGTCGCCGAAAAACACAACGCGATTTTCTCCCGGCGCGGGCGGCTTGAGTGCAGCATTCGCGGACCGATAGCGGGCCAGTTGCCCATAATCGTCGGTGAACACGGCAATGCGCGAAGCGCGATATTGGTCCAGACCAGGAAAGCCGCTGGATGGAATACTGGGCGGCGCCGGTTGCTGTGCCAGCGCGGAGACGGCGACGAACAGGATGAATGTGATTCTTTGATACTGCAGCGAGGATTTCATATGGTTGTGCCTAAAATCATGGATACTCCTGTGCATCCGCCCTTTTATCACGGCCGAGAAGTGCGTCGTAATCCCAATTAGGGCCCCTTCGCAATCGCCTTTTCCGCCAGCGGTGCCATGATTTTGTACCCGGCTGAATTCGGATGCAGCCCCTCATCCGACAGATCGCGCTTCAGCATGCCCTTGTCATCGACCAGCGCCGAGAAGTAGTCAAGATACACGAGTTTGTTCTTCGCGCAGTAGTCCTGGAGCCAGCGGTTCAGCGCCAAAATTCTTTCGTGCGGGCGCAGTGCAAACGACTCCTTTGCGTCCTCTGTGTAATTGTTCACCGGAAGCAATGAGGAAAAAATCACACGAATATGATGCAAACGCGCCAGCTCCGCCATGGACGCGAAGTTGGCTTCGATGTCCTCGTTGCGCGTGGGTCCGGTCACCCCGGCGACGTCGTTGGTTCCGGCCAACACGACCAGCACTCGGGGATCGAGCTCAATCACATCCTGGCGAAAGCGCACCAGCATCTGGGAAGTGGTTTGCCCGTCGATGCCGCGGTTGAGGTAAGGCTTAGCGGGAAAATAATCTGCCAGCTTCCAGTAGTCGGTGAGGGAGTCGCCCATGAACACCACACGGTTCTCACCCGCCGCAGGCGGGCCGAGCGCCGCATCGGCACCACGATAGCGCGCCAGTTCGCCGAAATCATCGGTATATATGGCAATCCGCGATGCACGATATTGGTCGAGGCCGGGGAAGCCGGTGGACGGGATGGCCGGCATGGGTGGCGCAGCCTGTCCGAGAGCAGAGAGCGAGAGGATGGCTATTGATACCGGGTATGTGGCCAGGTTGCGAGGTCGTCTCACTTGCATCATTTGCCTCGGGGACAGCATAGCGCAACCCGCAATCCTGAAAGTAGCGTGCGGAATCTCTTGCGGATTTCTCTCTTGTGAATCCGTCGGCAAAAAATTCTCGGGCGAGAGGCCATGTCGCGCGATGCTGTCGAGCTTCGCTCGCCCGGACCGCCGCGGGCGGCTGCCCCCATACGAGTATCTGGCTCACATCCCATCGTAATTTGGGCCACCGCCGCCCTCCGGCGGAACCCATGTAATGATCTGATAGGGGTCGGCGATGTCGCAGGTTTTGCAATGCACGCAGTTGGACGGATTCAGGCTGATGCGCTTGCCGTTCGGTTGACTGGCGTCCTCGACCATTTCGTAGACGTTCGCCGGACAGAAATTCTGGCACGGGCTGCCAAATTCCCTCACGCAGCGCGTGTTGCAGATGTTGGTGTCGTGGATGACAAGATGCGACGGCTGGTCTTCTTCATGTTTGGTGCCGGAGTGGTAGAGATCGGTGAGCTTATCGAACCTGAGCTTGCCGTCGCCCTTGGCCGGGCCAAGCAGATGCGCTTCCGCGCCTCCGTTCGCCGGCAGATCAGCCAATTTGCGCATGTGTTCGTATCCGGCTGTCGCCGAATAACGGTTGCGTAGGCCTCGTCCGCCGGTCATCATCTGCAGTCCGGCGTGCAACATTCCGGCATACATTCCGTGTGCGAACCCCTGATGCAGGTTGCGCACTTTCCACAGTTCTTCTTTGACCCAGCTCGATTCGATCTTCTTCTGAAACGCTCCCAGCGACGAGGCCGACGAATCGTCTCTTATGAATGCATCGAAAGCGGTCTCGGCGGCGAGCATGCCGCTCTTGATCGCGAGATGAATCCCCTTGAGCCGCGCCGAGTTGAGGAAGCCGGCAGAGTCGCCCAGCACCATCCAACCGCTGCCTGCGACCGGCGGAATCGCCCACCAGCCGCCGTAAGGCATCGACTTTGCGCCGTATCGAATCATCTTTCCGCTTTCGAGGAGTTGTGCGACGAAGGGATGCCGCTTGAACTCCTGCAACACGCGTTGCGGATCAAGCCGCGGATCGGCGTAGTCGAGCCCGGTGACGAAGCCGAGCGAGACGACGTTGTCCTTCGATCCATAAATCCATGCCCCGCCGTACTCCTTCGTGGTGAGCGGCCATCCCATGGTGTAAACCACTTCGCCCGCCGCGATGCGGCCCGCGGGGACCTCCCAGAGTTCTTTCACGCCGACGCCGTAGGTTTGCGGGTTGGCGTCTTTGGCAAGATCGAATTTCTGAATGAGTTGCTGGGTAAGCGATCCGCGCGGGCCTTCTGCCAGAATGACGATTTTGGCCTGCAGATCGTATCCGGGCTCGAAGTTGGATTTCTGATGGCCTTCTTTATCGACGCCCTTGTCGTCAGTGCGGACGCCAATCACGCGATCGCCGTCGTAGAGCAGTTCCGATCCAGCGAAGCCGGTGAAGACGGTGATGCCCGCCGCTTCCACCTTGCCGCCCAGCCACTTCACGAATCGGTTCAGCGAGATCACATAGTTGCCGTGATCGCGCAGGAACGGCGGCGTAATCGGCAACTTGAACTTGCTCTTCTCGGTGAGAAAGTAGACCGCTTCCTTCGTGACTTTGGCGTCGAGTGGCGCCTCCTGTTCAAATCCGGGAAGCAATTCGCGCATCGAGCGCGGGTCGAGCAGCGCGCCGGAAAGGCAGTGCTGCCCGATCTCGCGAGCTTTTTCGAGGACGTAGATGTTCTCTTTGCTGAACTGCGAGTCAGGGTGCGCGGCATTGTGCGCGTCGATCAGTTGTGCCAGCCGTAAAGCACACGCCATGCCCGCAGGCCCGCCACCGACGATAACTACATCCGCTGGCATCTGCGGTCGTTCGACACCTTCGATAGGTTTACGGAAAACGAGCACTCAGCCGTTGCCCCTTAGCATTCAGACTCACAACTTCTTTGCAGCCCAAGAGCTGCGGTCTCTCAGTTCAGTTCCCCGCTTTCGCCTTCTTTACTTCCTCAATCAGCGGCGGGACGATGTCGAACAAATTCCCCACAATCGCGTAATCCGCAATTTCAAAGATGGGCGCCTCCGAATCCTTATTCACCGCAATGATCGTCCGCGAGCCCTTCATTCCCACGATATGCTGAATCGCCCCGCTGATGCCGAGCGCCAGGTAGAGCTTGGGGGCAACCGTCTGTCCCGACGAGCCGATCTGTCGATCCATCGGCAGCCAGCCCGAATCGCAGATGGGGCGCGACGCCGCCAGATCTCCACCAAGCGCGTCGGCCAGTTGCTTGGCGATCTCAATATTTTTCTGCTCTTTAATCCCGCGACCTACCGACACAATGATTTCGGCCTGCGTGAGATCCACCGCCTGCTTGGCTTCCTTGAAAACTTCCTGCGGGTTGGTCCGAATGACACCCTCAGCGATCTCGATACTCACTGTCTCGACGGGCGCCGCGTTCGCTCCCGCCTCCGCTTTGTCTCCGCGGAACGCGCCATTTTGAAACGTCGCAAACCACGGAGCGTCGCAGGTAAAGCTGACATCAGCGGCCAGCTTGCCTTGAAACATTTGCCGAGTGAAAACGAGTTTCGCGCCTTCGTATTTGAAGCCAATGCAGTCGCTGACGACGGTGCGCCCCATCGCGGTAGCCAGCTTGGGCACAAAGTCGCGCACCTGATAGGTGTGCGGCATCAACACCAGTTTGGGCTGCTTGGCTGTCAGGAATTGCTGCAGCGCCGCGGCGAAGGCGTCGGGCGTATAAGGCTCGATCTTGGCGGACTCGACGGCATAGACCTTCGCGACTTTCTTCGCTGCAACCTCCGCGGCGGTGGGCGCGGCACTGCCACCGAGGACAGCCGCCTCTAGCGCCCAGCCGGTGGCCGCCGCGATCGCCTGCCCGGCCGTAATGGTTTCCCAAGAGACGCGATTCAGTTTTCCTTCGCGCTGTTCGACGACGACTAGGATCGTATCAGCCATGATGAGTTCTCAGTTCTCGGTTCTCGGCAAAAACGTGGTGATCGCCAAAGCCAGGAGGGGACAGCCGTCGTCCCCGGCTGTCCGGCCCAGCTCGGCAGCTCCTCTACAGCACCCGCAACTCATTTCGCAGCTTATCGACCAGCTGCTTCGCAATCTCTCCCGGCGACCCTTCGATATGCTCCGTCTTCTTCGTCTTCTGCGGAACATACAGGCGCTCAATCTTCTGCAGATTGTCGCCGATCGCTGACTGCACATCCGCCAGCGTCACCTTCCGCAACGGCTTGTTCTTCGCTTGCTTGATGCCGTTCAACGTGGCGTAGCGCAGCTTATTGATACCCGACTGAATGGTCAGCACGGAGGGCGTCGGCATGTCGACGAACTGAAAGTATCCAGCTTCCAGCTCACGCTTCACCCGGATCCCGCCGTCGGTTTTTTCAATTTGCATGATGATGGTGGCGTGCGGTAATCCCAACAACTCTGCCAGTATCACCCCGGTCTGCGCGTACCCGTAGTCATCCGACTGCAATCCGGTGAAGATGAGGTCGAACGATTCATCTTTGATCGCGACCGCAAAGGCCTTGGCAGTGTTCAACGCGTCGAGACCGACGAACCTGGAATCTTCCAGGTGGATCGCGCGATCCGCGCCTTTGGCCAGGGCTTCGCGCAGCACCTGCTGGGCGCGGGATGGCCCGCTGGTGATGACCACGACTTCACCCTTATGCTTTTCCCTTTGCCGCAGAGCCTCTTCCAGCGCATAGGCATCCGGCTCGTTGACTTCGTAAGAGACATCTTCGCGGATCCACGTGCCCCCTTCATTGAGCTTGAGCGGTGCGTCTTTCTGCGGCACCTGCTTTATGCAGACCAGAATTTTCAAGAGTAGGACTCCTCGCCCCCAATGGCTTTGGCAAGTCACGGGAAAACCAGTCAGTATAGAAAACCAGTCAGTATAAATGACCGCCCAGCGCAGCGGGAAATCTATGCCCAGCGGGTCGACAAGAATACTCCTGTGGGGACAGCCGCTGTCGGCTGTCCGTCGAGCGAAGATCGAGCCGCTCCAGCGGGCGGCAAGACTATTCCGCCTCTAGATTGGAATTGAATCTGAGGCCGCTATTCCGTGAACACTACCGACTGCACACCGGAAATATCGAACCGTTTCCGGCAGCGCATGTTCTTGCATGCCATCATGTCGTCTTTGCGCAGCATGTAAGACCGGGCCTTGGCGAAGCGGGCACGGTCACGCTCGTCGGCGCGGCCGGAAAGCTGGCGTTTCTTGGTGCGGACCACCCAGGTCACTTCATACTCCGCCGCCTGGTGGCAGTGAGGACAATTCAGCGAAGCCGGTTTTTTCTCCTGCTTCTCGTCAAAAAAATCGCGCTCTTCCATAAGTTTGGGGTTCCCAGCGTCGGGTTTCCCACCAACCATGAATTATTGCACATTTGACGACGGGATCGATTCTTAAACATCGTCCACCGGGCGCACGGGGTACACTCATTTCCAGCCCCTCGGCCAGCGGAAATTGGCATGGCGAAAAAGAAAAAAGCGACGCGCTTTCGCGCCGTGACCGCGGTCAAAGAATTAGCCCGCGAACGCGTCGGCGCGCCCCCTGCAGGGCAGATCGTGGTCGAGAAAAAGAAGAAGCCGGAGAAGCATAAGCCCACTCTGGGCAAACTTCTAGAACCCGACTAGCCAATGGGGTTGACCGAAAACCTCCCTGATGCGGAAGCTTCGCTGCCACGCCGGCATCTTCTAGTCAAACGTTGCGGTCACGGTAACGCTGTTTTGAAGAAAGACCGTGCAAGTGGCGCCGTTCGTGGTGTTGCAGTTACTCCAGCTCTGAAAGTTGGCTGCAGGAGCAGCGGTCAACACAACAGCCGTACCCGTGGCGAACTGCGAACTGCAGGACGACCCTACCGTGCAAGTGATTCCGGCCGGAGAGCTTGTCACCGTGCCACTGAGGGTGCCGGCCACCGTTACCGTAAGAATCGGCAAGGGCCCAGCCGGCGTACAGCCGAGACTCGCTGGGCCATCCACCGTAATCGTGGCCGAATTGCTCACAACATCGCTGTCGCCGCTGTGCAACTCCGCAAAAACCTGGGCTACGCCGCAGTCGAGGTTCGGCGAGGCGACTCCCGTGCTGGTGATTTGAATGACTTGTGGATTATTAGACTGCCAGTTCACCTGATCGGTGATGTCGACCGTCTTGGGAGGATGGATATAAGAGCCGAGGGCTTTGAATCCAAAATTAGCGCTGGGATCGACGGCTCCAAATGTGCCGCTCGACGGCTGGATCGCGATCGAAACCAGCTGTGTACTCCGTGCACAACTGGACAGGGTGAGCAGCCAAATGCCCGCGCTAACCAGGACGAAGATGCTGATCCACTTGCCGAGTGTGTTGCGGTTCATGCCGACTCCTGAGCAGTATGTTCTTCCAAGAACGTTGCGCCACGAGGTTTCGGCCAATTTAGCCAAAGGCCAATCAAAAAGCAAATAGTCCCCGGCGGGCCCGGCGGGGCAGAGGGGTTAGCCCTTCACTGCCTCCGCCACTACCTTGGCGAAGTCCTTCACATCTTCTTCAGTTGTGTCGAAAGAACACATCCAGCGCACGATGCATTCCTCTTCGATCCACATATAGAAAAAATATCGATCCATGATTTTCTGGATGGCGTGCCGCGGAATCTGCGCGAAAACACCGTTCGCCTCCACCTTCCAGACGATTTTTACCTGCGGAATCTGGCGCAGTTCAGCCTCCAACCGGCGCGCCATGCGATTGGCGTGTTCCGCGCTGCGCTGCCACAACTCATTGCTGAGCAGAGCCTCGAACTGCGCCGCGATGAAGCGCATCTTCGAAGCCAGTTGCATCCCCTGCTTGCGCAGGTAGAGAAAATCCGCGCTGAGGGCGCGATTGAAAAATACAACTGCTTCCCCGCCCATGATTCCGTTCTTGGTGCCGCCGAATGAGAGCACGTCCACGCCGAGTTCGCGGGTGGCCTGCCGCAGAGTGTGTCCGAGCGCAGCGGCCGCATTCGCGATGCGAGCGCCGTCCATGTGGAGAAACATTTCGTGCTCATGGGCAAATCGGGCCAGCGATTGAATCTCTTCCGGGCGGTAGACCGTCCCCATCTCGGTCGATTGCGTAATGGAGATGACGCGAGCCTGCACGTGATGCTGGTCGCCGATCCCATGGTAGGCGTGGCGCACGGAATCAAGGGTGATCTTGCCCTCCTGATGCGCCAGTGGGATGAGCTTACACCCGGTATGTTTTTCCGGGGCGCCACACTCGTCGCTATAGATGTGGGCGAAGTTGCTGCACAGCACGGCATGGTAGGGCCGGTTCACAGACTGCAAGCCCAGCACGTTCGCGCCCGTCCCATTGAAGGTAAAGAACACGTCGATCCCCCCGCCGAAATGTTCTTCAAACTTGGCAATGGCCGAACGCGTGAAAGGGTCCGCACCGTAAGCAACGACGTGGCCGTGGTTAGCTCGCGCGATCGCTTCCAGAACCTCAGGATGCACCCCGGCATTGTTGTCGCTGGCAAAATTGCGAGTGGGCTTATGCAAAGCCTGCGCCATACCGAAATAATGTAGCAGAGTGGCTTATTGCGGAGCGGAGTATAAGCGCCGACCGCCCTTGTTTCTCGTAACATCAGGCTTCCTGCGGCCGTTTTTTCGGATACAGGGAAAGAGTTTGACATATCGTTGTACGCTTTCAGAATTAGCGCGCATCGCGGCGTAGGAATTACAATGCTTTTCCTGCTCGTGAGGAGTGAAGCAGTGTTCGTGAACCTGACGATGAGATCATTGCTTCGTCGCTGTCTGACTGTCGTTCTCTTTTCTGCTCTAGCTACGGCACAAACCGCCGAGCAGAGGACAGCCCGCTATCTCGATACGATCCGCGCCCAGCCCTCGCTCCTGCTGGCGTTCCTGCGCGAGATGCCGAAGGGCGGAGACCTGCACAATCACCTCGACGGCGCGATCTACGCCGAAGATCTTCTCGACTTTGCCGCCAACGACAACTTTTGCGTCGACCGCACTACTTCGCGCCTGATGGGCGCACCCTGCGATTCGTGCGAAGGTTACACGCCCAAGCCCGCGATCCGCTGCGCCTATGACGATCACATCCTCTATAACCAGATCATCGACGCCTGGTCCATGCGCAACTGGCGTCCCGGGGATGAGTCCGGTCACGATCACTTTTTCGCCGCCTTCGACAAGTTCGGTCTGGCGTCCCACAACCATGTCGCGGAAGGCGTCGCCACCATCCTCAACCGCGCCGCCCGCGAGCAGGTACAGTACATCGAATTCATGCATACCGCCGATGGCCGCGAGGCGGCTCAGTTGGGGATGAAGTTGGGCTGGGACAGCGATTTTGCCGGGATGCGCGAACAACTTCTAGCGGGCGGCCTGAAAGAAATTGCAGCCGCCACCAGCCAGACTCTGGCCAAAGACGACGCCCGCGCACGCTCCGAACTGAAATGCGGAACGCCTGAAGCCGAGCCGGGATGCACCGTCAGCGTGCGTTATCTGTATCAGGTGTTGCGGGGCCTCCCGCAAGCCGCCGTCTTCGCGCAAATCGTACTCGGCTTCGAACTCGCGTCGTCCGATCCGCATTTTGTAGGCTTGAATCTCGTCATGCCAGAAGACTGGTACGTTCCCATTCACGATTTCAACGCGCATATGGCGATGCTCGATTACCTGCACGGCGTCTATCCCAAGGTGCACATCAGCCTGCATGCCGGCGAACTTGCAATGGGACTGGTGAAGCCCGAGGATCTCGCGTTTCACATCCGCGCCTCCATTGAGCGTGGCCATGCCGAGCGTATCGGTCACGGCGTCGACGTGATGCTGGAAAAAGATCCCATCGGCCTGATGAAAGCAATGGCCGCACGCAACGTGCTGGTCGAAATCAATCTGACTTCGAACGATCAGATTCTCGGCCTTAGCGGTGACGATCATCCCCTGCCCGTGTATATGAAATACGGCGTCCCGGTCGCGATCTCAACCGACGATGAAGGCGTAGCCCGCTCCGACATGACGCACGAATATCTGCGAGCCGTCGAGGGGTATCGCCTGTCGTACACCCAACTAAAGCGCATGACGCGGCAGAGCCTGGAGCACAGCTTCCTGCCCGGGCAAAGTCTGTGGACAGAAACAAAAGGCGCATTTCGATCGGTTGCTGTCTGCTTGTCCGATCTCGCAGGCAAGCCAACCCATGCCTGCTCCGAGTTTCTTGCCGGGAGTGAACGAGCGCGCGAACAACAAAAGCTTGAGACCGACTTCGCGAACTTCGAAAGGAAATTCTGAACATGCCGCGCAAGCAAACCCTAATTCCGACGCCACTCGCCTGGACCGGGCAGTCCACGCCGATCCCGCATCCCGCGCTTCCCGTGCGGGCCGAGCGCGGCGGCACGCAACTTCGCACTCCGCTGCCGGTGGCCATCATCGACACTCGCGAGCAGAATCCCCTTTCGTTCCGTCGCTTTCGCGGATGGTTCGCCGACATCGAAGAACGTGCGCTGCCGTTGGGCGACTATTCCGTCGGCGGCATGGAAAACTCCTGTGTCGTGGAGCGCAAAGATCTCGCCGACCTGATCTACTCCTTCACGTCAAATCGCGCCGTCTTCATTAACCGTCTGCGCCGCATGAGCGATCGTCCGCATAGCCTGCTGGTCATAACGGCATCGCTCACTGAGATCAAATCCGAATACCCCTATCGCGCCGCGAATCCCAACCGCATCACGCAGTCGCTCATCGCCGTGCTCGCCGGTCTGCGCCTGCCTTTCATCTGCACCGAGAACCACGAACTCGGCGAAGAGATTGTCGCGTCGTATCTCTACCAAACATTTTTGTATGATTGGCTGGAACGCAACGGTTACGGCCGCCATCTGGCCGACGGCGACCTATAACTTCAGAGTGTTGATCGCAAAATGCTCGACCGGGAATGCTCGGTCTAGCATCGATCGAGGACGAATGACGGACCAGTTTCAACTCGCCGATGCAGCCGCGCAATTCATCCTGGCGCGTACGCCGCTGCGCCCAAAGATCGGCCTCGTTCTCGGCTCCGGCCTGGGTGCCTTTGCCGACTCGCTCACCGAAGCAACCCGCGTTCCCTACGCCGACATTCCCACATTCCCGCGTTCCACTGCCATTGGCCACGCCGGTCAAATGGTCCTGGGCCATTCGGGCGATGTGCCGGTCGCCACCATGCAGGGCCGCGCACATCTCTACGAAGGATATTCCGCACGGGAAGTCACCTTCCCCATGCGCGTCTTTGGCCGCATGGGAATTCGCGCAGTGATTCTCACGAACGCCGCCGGCGGCATCAATCCCAGCTACTCGCAAGGCGCGCTGGTGCTGATCCGCGACCATATCAATCTGCAGGGAACCAATCCTCTGGTCGGTGCCAATGACGACCGCTTCGGCGTCCGCTTCCCCGACCTGACCCACGCCTACGCGCGCGACTATCGCCAGATCGCGCGCGAAGAAGCCGGCAAGCTCGCTATCGCGCTCGAGGAAGGCGTTTACACCGGCCTGCTCGGCCCCAGCTACGAAACGCCCGCAGAGATTGAATATCTGCGCCGCGTCGGCGCCGACCTGGTAGGCATGTCGACAGTAGCCGAGGTCATCGCGGCGCGTCACCTGGAAATGAAAGTCCTCGCCATCTCGTGCGTCACGAACATGGCCGCGGGAATCCTCGACCAGCCGCTCTCGCACGCAGAAGTAATGGAAACCGGCGAGCGCGTCAAAACCACTTTCACAGCATTACTGCGGGCCGTGCTGCCGCGCGTAGCACAAGACATGCAGTGTCCCGGATGATGTAGAGACAGCCGCCTCGGCTGTCCTGCGGGGCGAAGCCCGCGAATCGCGTGCCGGCCGGGCGAAGACGCCATGCTCACTTCGCCCGGGCAATAAAGAGCTCCCTCGGCGGCTTGATCCCATACGTCGCCGCAAAACTATTCTGATTCACCGCCAGCGCCAGATGGCCCCGCGAGTCGATGTAGAGCAACGGCTCATTCACCGGCACGTCGCTAAACGTCTTCACAAACTTCATCTTCATCGAGCGACCTCCCACCTGGACCGGAACTTCCTGCCCCCGCTGATATCCCAGCTTCAGAAAATCGTCCGCATCAACGTTCGTCACCAGATTCCCAAACGGCCCGTCGGTCGCGATCACCGTGGCATTCAGCCCGCGCTCATCAAGCGTAGCCGCCTTCAACTCCAGCTGCACCAGATCCTTCACCGCCATCTCCGGTCCCGCATTCGTCCAATCATCGCCACGCGCTACGTGCGCGCCTGCGGGAGAAAAAATATCGCGTCCATGAAAGGTCGACGAGAGTTTGCTCCCGATCATCCACTCCGGATTGGTAATTTCACGAACCGCTTCAATGCCATCGCGCTGCTCCACCAGCGTCAGCAGTCCGTTATCCGGCAGCACAAAAAATTGCCCGCGCTTCGATCGCGCCACGATCGCCTTGCGTGTGCTGCCCACCCCGGGATCGATTACGACGACAAACACGGTGCCCGCGGGAAAATACGGCGTCGCACCGTACAAAAAGCGCGCTCCATCCAGAATCGAAAACGGCGTGACCTGGTGCGTCAGGTCGACGATCCGCACGCCGGGCATGATGCCGTACATCACTCCGCGGCAGAGCGCCACCGAATCGTCGACCACGCCAAAATCCGTCATAAACACAATCGTCGGCGGATACTTCTGGGCAGCATCAGTCGCCGCGCGCAACGGCGCTGCCACAATCACAATCACCGTCACCGCAAGCCCAATCATTTCCGAAGGCGAGAAACTACGTTTACGGAGCCGCGCTGTCATAGGTCCAGTTCCTATCGTCGAAATTGTTTGCATCCCTGCCAGACCACTATAATGCTGGAATCTAAATCCGGAGGCTCCTATGTCGCAAGTTATCCCCGAGAAGTACCGCGATCTGTTTCAGAAGCGGGCCTTTGCCAGCCTGGGGACGTTAATGCCCGACGGCCGCCCGCAAGTCACGCCCGTCTGGTGCGACTTTGATGGCGAACACGTCATCTTCAATTCCGCCAAAGGACGTCAGAAGGATCGCAACGTGCGCCGCGATCCTCGCGTCTCGCTCGCCATCATCGATCCCGAGAATCCGTACCGCTATCTCGAAATTCGCGGCCGCGTGGTCGAGATCACGGAAGATGGCGCCGAGGAGAGCATCAACAAGCTGGCCAAGAAATATCTGGGCGTAGATAAGTATCCCTACGCGAAGCCCGGCGAAGTCCGCGTGCTCTACAAGATCAAGCCCGAGCACACCACCGTGATGGGCTAGTCGATACTCCAGAAACAGTCATCGATCGACGTAGAGACCTAACTTGCTCGAGTCTCTCGACAGCACCAGAGAATCGAGCTTGGGCGCGGCGTCGCAGACAGAGACGTTGCAAACAACGTCTCTACAACTGCAAGGTGCGTAGCCGCCGAAGTCAAAAAATAGCCGGGGCTTCCCGCCGGCTGTCACGAGGGCATCTGGCCCTCGCTCCGAGTCCACAAGATTCAATCGAGGAGACCGCATCCGCATTCATAACCTCTGTTTCCTTGGCTTCGGCAACGTCAACCGCACGCTCGTTGGTCTGCTAGCAGACTGCGAAGCCGAGCTGAGGGATCGTTATGGAATCGCGTACCGGATCACCGGAATCGCCTCGCGCCGGCTGGGATGGAGAGTGGGCGCCAACGGATTGGATTCGGCGTCACTGGTCACTCTGCATTCGGATTCGATTGCCGACGGTTGGCGGACAGGAGTGTCTGCCCCGCATACCAGCAACGTCCGCGACTGGCTGGCAGCGGCCCACGCCGATGTCCTGTTCGAAGCCACATCGCTCAACGTCCAAACCGGACAGCCCGCCCTCGACCATATCCGCGCCGCACTCGAGCACGGAGCCCACGCCATCACCGCCAACAAAGGCCCCATCGTTCATGCCTACCGCGAGCTGCGCGACCTCGCTGCCGCGCGTGGCAAGCGGTTCCTCTTCGAATCCACGGTGATGGATGGCGTCCCAATTTTTTCTCTTTTCGACCAGCTTCCGGCGATTCGTCTGCAGGGCTTTCACGGAATTCTTAACTCGACGACAAATGTGATTCTGGGTGAGATGGAGCAAGGTCTCGCGCTCGACGAAGCCCTGAAGAAGGCGCAAGCTCTCGGCATCGCCGAAACCGACGCCACAAACGACATCGACGGCTGGGATGCTGCCGTAAAAACCGCCGCGCTGATCACCGTGCTGATGGACGAGTCGATACGACTCGAAGATATCGCCCGCGATGGCATCCGCGACCTCACCCCGCAAGCGCTGCGCAACGCCCGCCGCGACGGCTGGCCATTCAAACTAGTTTGCCGAGCGAAGCGCGAAGGCGGCGGCGTAAAGGCCAGCGTAGCGCCAGAGAAAGTGCTGGCCAGTTCGCCAATGGCCAAGATTTCCGGAAGCTCATCCTACCTCTATTTCGAAACCGACATCTTCCCCGGCCTTGCCCTCACCGAGGAAAATCCTGGGTTGTATGCGACCGCCTACGGAATGTTAGCGGATTTCGTCCGCAGCGTCCGGAACGATGCGGGCGACTCATAGCTTTGCGTGACGTCGCACGGCTTCTATCACCTGGCGAATCGCGGCGGTAACGTCATCGGGTGCCCCCAACTCCATATTGTGCTCAGACTGAACGACCACCTGCTTGCTGTTGGTGGAAAGCAACGTCCCGTAGCAGCATCAGTTGCAACCACCACACCCATGATCATGGTTACCCAACAAACACACGCAAACATTGTGTCGATAGTTTTTCCCTGATCTCATCCCTTCCTCCGGCCCCCGCTAAGACGGCCCATCTTCATGAATGTAACCGGCGGCGGAGAGCTTCCCGTGAACGTGGTAAAAATAGAAGACTATGCCGATTAGTGAACATGCAGTTGCACCGGCCCTCGACCTCACCTGGGTCCGTTCCCAATTCCCCTCGCTCGCGCAATCCGTGAACGGACACCCCGCCTCCTTCTTCGACGGCCCCGGAGGAACGCAAGTCCCGCAGCGCGTCATGGACGCCATCGCCAACTACCTGCGCTGCGACAATGCCAACACCGGGGGAGCCTACGCCACCAGCCGCCGCACCGACGCCATGATCGCCGAGGCCCGCGGCGCCATGGCCGACTTCCTGCACTGCGCCGCTGACGAAGTGGTTTTCGGTCCCAATATGACGACGCTGACCTATGCAATGTCCCGCGCGATTGGCCGAGCAATAAAAGATCGCGATCTGAAACCGGGCGACGAAATCGTAGTCACGCGCCTCGATCACGACGCCAACGTTTCTCCGTGGCTGCAAATGGCCGAAGACTTTGGCCTCAGGGTCCGCTGGGCCGAAATCCGCGACGAAGACTGCACCCTCGACATGGCCGACCTCGCGTCAAAAATAAATCCCAACACCAGGCTCGTCGCTGTCGGATATGCGTCGAACGCCGTAGGAACCGTCAATCCCGTAAGGGAGATCGTCCGCCTCGCGCACACCGCTGGCGCTCTCGCCTACATTGACGCCGTGCACTACAGCCCCCATGGCCTGATCGACGTGGCCGCCCTCGATTGCGATTTTCTGGTGTGCTCGACCTACAAATTCTTCGGACCGCACATGGGCGTGCTCTTTGGCAAGCGCGAGCACCTGAAGCGCCTGCGACCGTATAAGGTTCGTCCCAACACCGACGCGATTCCCAATTGCTGGGAGTGGGGCACTCTGAACCATGAGTGCATTGCCGGCATCGCTGGCTGCGTGGAATATATCGCCGGCCTCGGCCGCCGCGCCGCAGGTACGGGTGGGGACCGCCGCCTTGGCGGTCCGTCGAGCGAAGCACGACCATTGCCGGCGTCGGAGCGCCGCGCCGCCATCGAAGCCGCCTACGAAGCCATCCACGAGCACGAACGCGCCCTGCTGGAAAGAATGATCGCCGGCATGCGCAAAGTTCCCGGCCTCAAAATCTACGGCATCACCAATCCCGCGCGCTTCCAAGAACGATGTGGGACTCTCGCCGTAAGGATCGCCAATCACACGCCGCTCGAACTCGCCGTCAAACTCGGCGAGCGCGGGTTCTTCACCTGGGACGGCAACTATTACGCCCTGAACCTGACTGAGCATCTCGACGTCGAGAAATCCGGCGGATTCCTCCGCATTGGCCTGGTGCACTACAACACCCATGACGAGGTCGACCGCCTGTTGGCAGCGCTGCGTGAAATTGTGGGGATTTAGAGGAAGACTTCGATGACAGTAGGGGGGAGTTCGCCCTTCCAGAATGCAAGGGCAAGTGCAGTGGAGAGACCTGCTCGCCCGCCAATGCGGCACCGGCTTCCACAAACACGGCAGCCCGGGAAGCGTCCCGGGCTCGAAAAAGTCAATCCTCACGCCGCTAGCGTGGGAGTCAGCGACAGTTCTATTCCATCCCTTACGGCCAGCGCTTGGAGGTGTCTTCCCATCCGGCAGCGCGCACGGGTTGAGGCGCGGGAATCGACGGCGACGACGGAACTGGAATGCGAGGGGCAGCCTGCGGTCCGTTGACAGCAGTGGCCAAAGCAGGCTTGGCCATGTCCGCCATCTCTTTTTCCTCGGAGAGCAGTGGGGCCACCAACCGCAGGGCCTCGACTTCCTTCTCCAGGCGAGTCAGCTCCATCTCTTTCTGCCGCAGTACTTCATAGACATTCTTCATGACCATGGCACCCCCTACGGGTTGTGTCGGAGTTTGCAAAGCTTTCTTCGCACTTTACCAGACCTGCCTGTGTTGTCAAGGGTTTCACCCTGCCTGCAGCGATTCCGCAACCCAACAGCTAAATCTCGGAAACGCATAGATCTCAAAGCGTTATCGAGGTCAAATGGGTAGAGGGAAGATTCGCAAAGCGAAAAAGGGCAGGGACGGGGAGGTTTTCGGCAATGGTTCGCGAGAAGAGACCGCCGAGGTCCAGCAAATTAAGAAGCAGCAGCAGCCTGCACTGCCTGCACCGCCTGCGCCCTGCACGGCGCCTCCGCGGGGCGGCACGGCCGGGCAAACTGTGGCGCGGACCGACCGGACTAGCGCAGAAGGACGAAAGCAGCAATCGCCGCAACCACCACTAGAAGCACTCCAATCACATATTTGTTCCCCGAGAGCCAGGATTGCGAGGGCCGCAATCCTGCGCTCAAAACGAAGTCGGGGGATGGGAATTCCGAAGTTTGCACCGATGAAGCGGAGTCCTTCTGCACGGAAGGATCCAAGGCCAGTGCTGCAGGAACCGCTGGTGGCGCCGTCGGTTTGGATTCTGTGCTCTGCACACGCGCAGGCGTCTGCACGACCGCAGAAGTGGCGAGCCCGGACGGTGTTGAGAGCAAGGGAGGGCGAACGGTATCCGATTGAGCCGCAGCCGCGAACGCCCGCGCTTCCTCTAGCCCCAGAGGTTTAGCCGTAGCAGCGGTGGGAGGAACTGCGGCCGGTATTCCAATCTGAGGCGCGTCCGCTGGCCGGACCTTCAGTTGGCCACGCAGTGGCCCGCGCCACTTCTTCTCCTCACAATCCACGCAAAGCACCCGGCCGGCGGAAACCGGAAAACCACAAGCGTCGCATTTGCGCAGGTTCCGAAGCACCGGTGGGACGTGGCTCTGATCTGCCTCTTCGGGCTTCTCCGCAGCGGCGGCAGGATTCAGCGCAGCTGACCAGAACAACCCCTTTCTTGGCCTCCCAGCTTCAGTCGATGGCGTCGGCACGGGTTCCGCCTGGGGCGAGGTGGCCGGAGCGCCGTAGGAGACATTTTGAGGAACCAGTTCAGGAACCACGACCTGCGGCGTAGCGACCAGGGGGATTGCGGTCGCCGACTCGGCGATCCTATCTTTCAGCTCATTCGGAGTTTTCGATGGCGTCGCGGCGGTTGTGTCGACCGCGGACTCATCCACTCGCGCCTTTTGCGGAAGAGCCTGCCCCGAACTTGTCGAAGGGGCTGCGAGTTTTTCTTTGACGGATTCGGCTGCCGCTGGTCCTCGAACGTTTTCGGCGCGGCCTTCAGTCCTGGGGGCGACGGACTCTGCTTTTTCAGCACTGGTGTCGGCCGCAACCGCCGCCAGCAGCTCGGGCTCGTCGAGAACGACATCCTCTAGAACCAGTTCCTCGGTAGCCAGCTTTTCCGGAATGGACTCCGGAATCGGACCTTTCAGGGCCAACTCTTCCACCTGCCCGCCCAGAACGTTATCTTCCTCCTCCACCTCCTCCAACTCCGTCGGCGCGGAAATATCGGTGATCCGAAGCCTCTGTGGCAGATTTTCTACGGCCTCGGCCAGGCGAACCGCAGTTTCGACCATTTCACTAAGCCGCTGCACGGCCGAGAGATCGCGTTCGCCGAAGGCGTTCACTTTCCCGGAAAAAAGTTCGAAGACGCCCAGCACTTCGTCGTCATTCACCACCGGCATCACCACCACCGAAGCAATTCCCAGCTGGCGGCACACCTCTCGATTCACCCGAGCGTCGCGCTCGGCATCGTCACAGCGCAACGGCTGGCGAGTGCGCACGCTTTCGCCCGAAAGCCCGAATTCGGTGGACAGCAGTGCTCCCAGTTCCGGAGCGTTCGATCCCGAACTGGCGCGGCACAGCATGTCCTTCTTGCCACGGCGACGCAGGGCGATTGCCGCGCCGCTGGCGCCAGTGATATATTGCGCCCGGTCGGCCAGCAATTGCAGGGCTGCGTCAAGATCGCGTCGCGCTATTTCGGCCAAAGAATGACCTCCATCCTCTCCGGGGAAAGGCACATTGGACTGCAGACCGGGAGCGCTCGACGACGCCTGATCTCGACTAGGGGAAGGTTCCATGAAGAATGCCATCATCCCTTAGAAGGTGACCAACGAGGACGCGATACCGCGCCTCGAACTCATCTAGGTTATAAAGGATGCAGTAAGGTGAGTCTCGCTCGGGGCGCGCGGGGTGTCAAGAAATTCCCCACGCGGAAGTACTACGCCGTACGTGCGGAAAGCAGCATTCGGTATCCCCCACGAGCGGGGGCTGAATGTCTACTTCCGCCGCCGCAACGCCGTCTGCGCCAGCCCGTTCGCTTCAGCGTTGTTTTCACGCGGCACGTGCGAGATGGAAAACTTCAAAGCGCGCGCCAGCTTGCGGCAGGTCCAGTGCAAAGAATAGAGCCGCGGGCTGCGGCAGGTATACTGCCCCGTCATCTGCCTCACTACTACTTCCGAGTCGGAATACACATGCAGTTTTTGCGCCTTGAGCGATACGGCGTACTGCAGAGCTTCCATCAGCGCGGCGTATTCCGCGACGTTGTTGTCCTGATTGCCGATCCACTTCGCGATATGTACCGGACCATCGACGCACCCGTTGATCACCACTCCAATGCCCGAAGGGCCCGGATTTCCCAGGCAACCGCCGTCGACGTAGGCCACTAGTTCTGACATCGGACCAGCTCCTTCCCGTACTCTTGCGCCTGCTGACTGTAAAATTGAAGATGCGCTTATCCAACTCCGTCGTCAAGATGATTATCAGGTTCCCTTTCATCGTTTTGCAGTTCATCCTCTCTCTGTGCACACAATGTGCAAAAATGGAAATGATTTCAAACCTCTTTGGCTAACTTTCAGTCTGGCAAGCATTTCCAATTTTGGTTATGCACAGCTCTCGAAGAAGCTATTGCACCAAAAGTTTGCGTTGACTTTTCATAGTGCTCTGTTAAGGTGAGTGGCGTCGACGGTCGAAAGGGTTGGCACAATAAAATGAGCCAGTCCAAAGTAGACTGAGTGATCAGCAGGGCGAGGCGACTCGCCCGGTGACCGGACCTGAAAAAACCGACGGCTCTGCGAGGGGCAGTTGGGGTTCGGAACTGCGAAAGCAGTGATCGCATCAAGGGGTCGTGACGGTACATGTCTCCACGCTGTTAGCTCCCTCGCAAGAGCTGGCGGCTAGAGCATAACCAATGTCACGGCCCTTTCAATTTTTCCCGCCTTTGCAGCACTCCAGATCGACTCAATCCTCCCAACCGGTCACATGAGCCTCAGCGATTCCTGAATGAGTTCCGGCTTTCGCAACAAAATCCAAAAGTCTGCCAAAAATGGCCAGCTCGGGAACTAGGGTCGTGTTCTATCTTAGCGACCCGTCCGGATCGAGCGTGGTCTCAGCTTCTCAGATCGCAAAAGATGGCCCAAACCTTCTTCTCTTCCGCTCTTCCGCCCCACGAACGGTCCCCTATTCTCGATCTCTCGGGCCGGCGAAGTGAGGGGTCCACGGACTGAAAGTGGAGGCTACACACGGTCAAAGCAGCCCAAAATTCGTGGACTGTGGAATTCTTGCATGACGCTCCTCACAGCATGCCCAGGAGTTCTCGACCTATGCCTTCGACCCTGAAACCGGAGCTCCACCCCGCGAGTACCCCTTGCCGGCAAAGCTCGGATGGGGAGCAGCCTGCACGGACGGCGCCGGATTTCGCTTTCTCAGGACCAAAGAAAAGACCCATACCCTAGAATTGGTCGAGCTTGCACCCGCAGCCAAGCCAAACTAGAACAAAAGACACTCCGGGGGAGACGCAGCATATATTTAGGCAATTCTTTTAGAAAATCGTTTTACTAGCTTGCCCGCTCCTGTGGCATAATTCCTCCCCGTAAGTCTTCCGCGTCGGCGCCCGCGCTGTCACGGACGCAGTGAAATTAAAAGTGGAGAATCTCATGGCTAAAAATCCCCTGACTCGTCGTCAATTCATCCACATCGGCACCGGCGCCATCGCCGCCACCACGGTCACAAAAAGTGTTCTGCAGCCCCGCATGCTTTCCGCCACGGCGCGACCGGTCGCGCCCAGCGACACCGTGCGTTTCGCCTCCATCGGCACCGGCATTCGCGGATGCGAACACCTCCAGAGCTCTCTCGACGTCCCCGGCATTCAGTGCGTCGCCGTGTGCGACCTGTATGACAGCCGACACTCTGCCGCGCAGGAAGCGGTCAAAAATCCCAGCGTGCCAGCCAGCAGAGACTATCGCTCCATTCTCGATCGCAAAGACGTGGACTCCGTTCTCATCGCCACGATGGACCACCAGCATCGCCATATCTTCGAAGACGCCTGCGCCGCAGGCAAAGACGTCTACTGTGAAAAACCCATGTCGCACACCGTCGAAGACGGATTCTCTATGGTCGAAGCCGCACACAAAGCAAATCGCATGGTGGCTGTCGGCAGCCAGCGGGTTAGTTCCATCCTGTATGCCAAAGCCAAAGAGATTTATGATTCCGGCAAACTCGGTGAGGTCTTCTCCATCAATGCCTACTGGGACCGCAATACTCCCAGCGGCGCCTGGGTCTACCCCATTCCGCCGGACGCCAGCGAAAAAACCATCGACTGGAATACCTTCCTCGGCAATGCGCCCAAGCGTGCCTTCGATCCCGTCCGCTTCTTCCGCTGGCGCTGCTTTACCGACTATGGCGAAGGCCTGGGCGGTGATCTCTTCGTCCATCTGATTTCCGGGATTCACTTCATCACCAGCACAAAAGAACCGGCGCAGCGCGCTCAATCCTCCGGAGGTCTTTACCACTTCAAGGATGGCCGCGAATTCCCCGACCTCATCGAAACGCTCTACGACTATCCTAACTTCCGCGTCACCCTGCGCTGCAACCTGAACAATGACGGCGGCGAGTTCATCGGCTTCTACGGCACCAAAGGCACCATGATCATCAAGGACTCCACCCTGACCTACACGCCCCAGGACACGCGTCCCGAGCCCGAAGGCTATTCGATTTACGGCTGGCCTAAGTCCCTGCGCGACCAGTATCTTCAGAAGTGGCACGAAGATCACCCGCAACCCAAGGCCCTGGAGTGGATGGCGGACAACGAAGGCGAGTCCTACTCCAGCCCTCCCGGATACAGCGACACCGTCGATCACCAGGCGAATTTCTACAACGCCGTCCGCACCCGTAAGCCGGTAGTCGAGAACGAGGTGTTCGGCAACTACGCCGCCATCGGCTGCCACCTGGCAAACTTCGCCTACTTCAATAAAGCAGTAGCGGTGTGGGATCCATCCGCAAAGAAGATTGTGAAAGGCTAAGATGCTCGCCTAGGGACAGCCGCCTCGGCTGTCCCTTTTTTTCAATTAGAGCTTCTTTTTCGCCGGCAAATACTTCTTCTCGATCGAAGCCACCACCACATAGTTCGGATCCACCATTTCGTTCAGGTGAATTTTCGCCACCTTTGACAGGAGTTCATAGGCATCCAGCTCGGACAGCCCGTAGTCCTTGTGAATCCAGTGCACCAGTTCGGTCATGGCAATCCGCACCGCATCGTCGAGGGGACGATACGCGCCCACCGTCATGATGGCGTCGTCGTTTTCGAACTCCGGCCAGCTGATCGTGCGTCCTTTGATCACGCTGAGCTGCACCCGTGCTTTCAGCGGAACCTCAATCGCAGTTCCCGCAATCTCGCCGTCACCCATCGCGGCGTGCCCATCGCCGATGTAAAAGAGCCCGCCCTTCACGTTCACCGGAAAGTACACCGTGTTACCCACACTGGCCTCAGGTGAATCCATGTTTCCGCCGAACTCCGCCGGCACCACCGAACTGCGGGCCTCGCCGTTGGCTGGCGCGACGCCAATACATCCAAAGAAAGGATGCATCGGAATCTTCACTGAAAAATCCGAATCCAGTGCCTTGAACATGGCCGTATTTCCTGCGTGATCGATGTGATAAAACCACACCCGCTCCGGCAACGGCGCATGCAGCATAGGCGTGTAATTGGTCTCATTGATCGCCCCGAATCCCGGCGCGAACGCGCCCACGCCGGTCTCCCCGTCCACCTGCAAGTCAAGAATCTTCACCGCCAGCGTGTCCCCCGGTTCCGCGCCCTCCACATAAAACGGCCCCGCCAGCGGATTGTCCCCGGTCGCCATGCTGAGCGTGTCGCCCGGCTTCTTCAGCCCGTTGCCAAAACAATCCAGCGTATTGGTGTCCAAAATATCGCCCGACTGCAGTCGCAAAACCGGCTCCGCCGTAGCAAAGAGATATTTCACATTGGCGTTGGTCGTGGTGTAGTGCACCAGGTTCTGCGCCAGAACAGCGCGGGATAGCAACAAAACCGCAAGCAGACGTAAGATCACAAAATCCTCCGGTATCGGCGCGACAGCACTGCCGATTGTAGTGGGTCGATTCCGAAAAAAGAAAAGCTGGCAGCCAAACTGAAGTGGGTTTTTCGGCTGGCGCCGCGATGTGTTTAGTGCTCCTTCTTCCTTCGCGCATAGAAGCGCTGCACCTTGGCCCGATTACCGCAGCGCGTCATGTCGCACCAGCGCCTATGATGATTCTTGCTGGTATCGAGAAAAAACCACTCGCAAACTTTCGATGAGCAGGCGCGAACATACGCCAACCGATCTGAAACCAGCAGATCCGCCGCCGAACGTGCAATCGGCCAGAGGACGCTGTCGAAGTCCGCTACTTCGTCGAACCTCCACTCGAATCCACTCTTTGCCGGAATCAGACGCGTGTGCCTCGAGGCGGTCTGAACGTAATCATTGAGTCTCGCTAGCGCGACCGCCGGCACGGGCCGCTGATTGATGATCGCCCAAAAAACGTCGTGGATGACCTCGCGTAATTCTCGGCCGCGGAGCAGCGCCTCCTGCGCGCGTTCCGGCTCGGCATCGCTGCGCTCGTAGAGCTGGTCCAACTGGCTTGGTTGGAGCAGCCCGGTGTCCTCGCCGAAGCGGGCGAGATCCACATAAGTCTCCAGCAATTCTTTGGGCTTGAAGTGACGGTCGTCGAGCGTGTTCACGAAATCGAGGCAGACATTGCCGGCAATCAAATCGAATCGCGGAGGACGTCGGCGCTCAATGTTTCCGGCTTCGTGGACCTGCGTCAAAGGTCTCCTTCCAACGTTGCTGTCTAACCATTAAAACATACTTGACAAGTTAGCAATAGGACCTTATGATGTGTCTAACCTGTTAACATATTTTACGCGGTTAGATGATCCTGAATCAGAAAGCGTCGCGAATCATGGCCCCAATCCGCAGCCGCCCGCTGTCAAACGAAAATCAGATCGCCAACGTAAAGATGATAAACATTGGAGGCAGACCCGCGCTCGTGTCCACGCCATACCAATCCGCAAACCATCACGGCCGGGCTTCGATCCAACTGGCGCTCGCCTTCGCCGCAATCTACCTGGTCTGGGGTTCGACGTATCTTGCGATCCGCTATGCGGTTGAGACCATTCCGCCACTGGTTGCCGCAGGCCTCCGGCACTCGATTGCCGGCAGTATCCTTCTGGCGTGGGCGTGGGCGCGCGGCTTTCGTCCCACCCGAGCCCATTGGATTTCCGGATCCATCGTCGGAGCACTATTTTTTCTCATCGGTCACGGATCGCTGCACTGGGCTGAACAATACGTGGGATCAGGGCTGGCCGCGCTGCTGATCGCAACCGAACCGATGTTCATTCTGGTTTTAGCCTGGTCAACGGGCCAGCAGAAGATCAGCCGGCTTAGCGCGCTGGGCTTGGCTTTGGGCGTGGTTGGTGTGGCCCTGCTCACCGGCGCCGAGTTGACCGTCAAGGGCTCGAGTTTGCTGGCGCTCTTGGCCGTGCTCGCGGGTTCGTTGGCGTGGTCGGCAGGAGTGGTTGTCTCCCCCAAGCTCAAATTGCCTTCCGACGCGTTGGGGCGGACCGCGCTCCCGACGATTTGTGGCGCAGTGATGTTGCTTGCTGCCGCTGGACTTACGGGCGAGTTTCACGCCACGCACTGGGCGAGTATTTCTTTGAAGTCAATTCTAGGATTGGCCTATCTGATTGTTTTTGGATCCGTGATCGCATTCACTGCGTACACATGGTTGCTGCAGCGGTGTCCTCCGGCACTTGTGGCCACGCACACGTACGCGAATCCCGTCGTGGCTGTGTTTCTGGGATGGCTGCTGGCTTCTGAACCGCTGACCATGCGGGTCGTGCTGGCCTCAGGGACTATCCTGGGAGCGATCGTGCTAATCCGCAAAGGCGAGCGCACAACCGAGTCGGCCGTCGTTGCTGCCGGGTCTGGCAGACCGATCAAGGAATGCGTCTAACGTTGCGGATCAGTTTACGGGCTTCTGCAAGGAGTCTGTGGACGACCGGTTCTGGAGAACTCGGCCAAGAGCGATCAAAAGGAAGATCGCGATGAGATCGAACACAGTTTTGCCCATCCGGTCGGTACGCGGCCATGATCCGCTGCCAGCGAATCCACCGACGATCGGGACCATCACCGCGCCGAATATCAATGCGTATCGATGAGCGTCCCCCCAGCCAGAGGCGGAGGACCAGCGCCGAATAATGAGGAATACCATGGCGGCCCAGGCAATTCCGCCGGTCATTGGAATCCAGAACGGAAGAGCGCGGAATTTAGGATCTGACGTGAAGGCCAGCATGATGATTCCGTACCAGGGCAAACCGAGGGCAAGGGTGATCACACCCAGCAGCCCGGGTGCCGGAGGACGTGGCAAGACCTGTGGTCGGCGAGGGCGCAGATGTAGAGAAGCCGCGACCAGGATGACAATCGCGAGGGCGCCGATCAGTATCGTAATTGGAGGAGGTTGGTAGGGTGGCGCGTAGAACACCATGGGCCGAACTCGCTTCACCCACCCGTACCAAGCGACAAACGCGCCCAAGATGAAGATTACGGCGGTGGCGATAAGCCCGGCAATCGTAGCCAAGGTTCGGTGCGCCGTTCGGGGAATATCAATTCGACAAGTTGGATGGGCACGAGTCCGACCCAGACACTCTCATAGCCGAGCATGAACAGGAAGTAGAGCCAGTTCACTCCCCAGGCACGGCTGTAGATTGGACCTGAAGCCAACCAGGGCAGCGGTGCAATGGATGTCTGCTGAATGAGGAACTCCTCCGCGATCGAGAGAGCCAGCCCCATCAGCAATACGCTGTTCCAGCCCAAGGCGCGGCGACGCGCTGTCTCCCGGATCATGAGCGCACCGCATCCCCAAAGCATGATTTCGGGGATCAGAGCGAAAATCGTACTCAGGCGTGTGGCGCCGCTGAGCACCTCCGCGATGACCGGGGACAACAAGACCAGCGTCAACGCCGGCGCCATCCGCCTCTCTGGTGATGTTCCTACGTCGTTCGTCACGAGCGGGTAATCTTCTGACTGGTTTCGCTTTCGCGAAATACTTTAGCATACTAAACAATATAGTGTTGTAAACTATCTCGCATGGCAAGGCGACAGCGTACGGCAATCTTTGACGCAGTCCATGCGGCGGGCCGCGAGTTGAGCGCAAGCAGCGTTATGTTCCATGCCGCGATGGCGGAGAAATTTGGCCTGACCGTGACCGATTGGCGCGCGTGGGACATCGTGCTGCGCCACGGGCCATTCACAGCCGGCAAGTTTGCCCAATGGACCGGCCTCACGCCGGGAGCGGTCACCGGACTCATTGATCGGCTGGCGAAGGCGGGCGCTGTGGAGCGGGTAAGAGATACAGAGGATCGACGAAAAGTCTTGGTCAGGGCGGTCCAGCAACCTTCACATCGCCCCCTGAAAGACTCATTGTTCGCCCCCCTGTTGCAGGCCGTCGAGAAACTATACGCGGGCTACTCGGATGATCAACTGCGGATGATCGCAGATTTCATGACTCGTATGTCTGTGCTGATCCGGCAGCAGATGGCTGAGTTGCGGCGCCGGCCCGACCACGGATGATTTGGCCACAGGCAAAATAAATCGAACTCACTTTGCCGTCAGCAACTCCCTCCCGACGAGGAAATTTTCCTGTTCCGATTGACGGCCTCCGGCAGCTGCGCCGGGTACTTGACGTCGGGGGCAGGCGGCGCGGTTCAATGCTTCTGGTACGGGTGGAAGATATAGTCCTTCGCCTTCACTGGCGTATGGCACGCGTATCCGCAGTCTGAGAGGCTTTTGGAGTCGGCCGTGAACTTGTCCGATGCGGCTTCGTAGTTGAACACCGCGTATCCCCATCCGCCGGTTTTCGGGAATCTCTTGCTGTCCTTTTCCATGACGAAAGCCTGGGTGAAGACATCCGGCACTTCCACGACGAAAGGGGCCTCCGTGCTCTCAGGCATGAAGACACGGCAGTCGATACGAAGGTGAGGGCAATACCATCGTCCAATTGCGCGGCCTAGTTTGTTCTGGCTAAATGGCCACGGAGGAAAATCCCATGGCAACCATGAACCCACCTGCCAGACTCACGCGGATGAACGCACCTACGGAACCCGCACAGATCCGCCTGGCCCGACGGTCACCCGCCTATTGGCGTGTCACGATCGACAATCCGCCGATCAACGTCATGGGCCCAGAAATGGTCCAGCAGTTCCAGGAAGTCATCGACGCTCTCGAGGCCGACGAGCAAGTCAGGGTCGTGGTCTTCGACAGCGCAGTCGACGACTACTTCCTGAATCACTCCGATTTCACGGCAAAGATTGAGGACTTGACCGGAATGCCGGACGGTCCCACAGGCTTGCCGCCTTGGCCGGACTTTCTCGCGCGTCTGGCCCGCCTGCCTGTCGCCTCCATCGCCCTCATCCGAGGCCGCGCGACGGGCAATGGCAGCGAGATCACTCTGGCATGCGACATGAGCTTTGCCAGTCGCGAAAAGGCCATCATCTCGCAATGGGAGGTGGGCGTGGGGATGGTCGCCGGCGGGGGCCCGGCTGCCCCGACTCATCGGCCGAAACCGCGCCCTCGAAGTGCTCTTGAGCTCGGAAGACATCAGAGCAGATCAGGCGGAGGCTTACGATTACATTAATCGCGCCGTACCTGACGCCGATCTGGATGCGTTCGTAGAGACGCTCGCGACCCGGATCGCCAAGTTCGATAAATGGGCGATCGCTCAGACCAAGCGTCTCGTCAACACCAGCCTCCCGCCGGACGTCGAACTCGGCGCCGGGTGGGATGCGTGCATCGCTTCGCTCGGTCGACCTGCCGCCCAAAACGGGATCAAAGCCCTGATGGCGCGCGGATTCCACAAGCCGGGAGATGTCGAAATCGACTCGGGTACTACCTGGGCCAAATCGCGCGCTAGGTCGGTGCTCGACGCGGTTCCGAACTTCGGACGTTGGGATGGGACGCGCTCGAAGCCAAGCTTGCTTGCCAGGACACGGAAGGAAAATTGGAAATGAAAAAAGACCAGCGCGGAATCAACCCCGCTTCGAAGCCGAGTGGCGATGGGTGTGTCGAATGCCTAGCGTCACCGAAAGGCTGGTGGTTTCATCTCCGTCGGTGTGCGAAGTGTGGGCACATCGGTTGCTGCGACAGTTCTCCGAGCCAGCATGCGTCCAAGCATGCGGCGACAACAGGGCATCCGATCATTGCCAGCTTCGAGCCGGGTGAGGATTGGTTCTACGATTACGAGAAGCGGGGGATGATCAAG
>Ga0209420_1000127_pt1 | contig 46823 bp, 40 predicted proteins | sample BlaSpr_A8_OM1_O1_FD_187972 | JGI IMG/M metagenome (GOLD analysis project Ga0209420, IMG submission 187972) | Forest soil microbial communities from Thunder Bay, Ontario, Canada - Black Spruce, Ontario site 2_A8_OM1_O1 (SPAdes) (version 2) | ecosystem: Environmental > Terrestrial > Soil > Boreal... | reverse complement strand
TCACGAGCCTCAAAAACTTCAGGTGCTCCATACTTCCTAACGACCATGGCGCGCATCTAAGTCTCCTTGTGCCGTTATTGTCGTTTCCGCGCCGGGTTTTCTATCTCGCCGGTTTTCATTTTGGATTCGAGGCATCCTATCTTAAACTGTAAGGCTTTGTGTAACGATGAAAACTAAACTGAAGATCGCAACAATATTTATTACCGCAGCCGTTTTAGTCAGCGCGTGGGTTTGTGTCGCGGGCGACGCGAAACCCGCGTCCACGTCGACCCCGCCTGTGCTTAGCGCGATGCAGGAAGAGCTTAACCGCTCGATGACGGGTATTGCAAAGTCCGAGCCGCCCGATTATTTCATCAGCTATACGGTCGCCGATCGCCAGTATGCCGAAGTTTCCGGCTCGAATGGCGCTCTGCTCGCCAGCTCGGAAAATCGCGCGCGCTGGCTTGAAGTGCAGACCAGAGTGGGAACCTATCAGCTCGACGACACGCACAAGCTGGGCGATCGTCAACCGAGTTGGACCAGCCCCGGCACGACCATGGCGCTCGACAATGATATCGACGTGCTACGGCGGGAAATCTGGCGCGAAACTGACCGGCAATACCGCGCCGCCACCGAAGCGCTTATCAAGGTGGAGACCAGCCAGCAAGTTCAGGTTCAAACAGCCGAAGGCAACGCGCCGGATTTTTCCCGGGAGAAGCCGCACGTCTCCATCGGGTCGCGCGTTGAGATTAAAGTCGACCGCACGCCTTGGGAAGAGCGCGTGCGGAAGTATACTGCTGCGTTCAGCCAATCACCTGCGGTGTTGAATTCCATCGCTACATTCACAGCCCTCGGCATGAATCAGTATCAAGTGAATACCGAAGGAACCAAGCTCGCCTTCGGCCAGGTGCATTACCGCCTCGAGCTTTACGTTCAAAGCAAAGCGCCCGATGGCATGGACATCAATCGCTACGCGAATTTCGATTGGCTGGATACGAAAGACGCTCCCACTGACAAAGTCGTTTTCGAGCGCATCAAGACCATGATTGCCGAAACGGAAGCTTTGGACCAGGCCCCGCTGGTTGAGCCCTACGCAGGTCCGGCTCTTTTGACCGGACGCGCAGCCGCCGTTTTCTTCCACGAAGTATTTGGTCACCGCGCTGAAGGATTCCGCCAGAAAGACATCAACGAGGGCCAGACCTTTACCAGCAAAGTCGGCGAGCAGATTCTGCCGGACTTTATTTCCATCAAGGACGATCCCACGGAAGCTTCTTTCCACGGCCAAATGTTGCTGGGCAATTATGCCTTTGACGATGAAGGCGTTCCGGGCGAGAACGTTTCGCTCGTGGATCACGGCGTATTAAAGACTTTTCTGATGTCGCGCTCGCCGCTGGTGACGATTCCGGAGTCGAACGGTCACGGTCGCCGGCAGCTTGGATATGTCCCCGTCGCGCGCCAGGGAAACTTGATCGTTTCCAGTTCCAAGACCATGACCGACGCGCAACTGCGAAGCAAGCTGATCGAACTTGTAAAGGCGCAAGGAAAACCCTTCGGCCTGCTGATCGATGATATTGCCGGCGGCTTCACCTTCACCGGCCGCTCTCAACCGCAAGCATTTCAGGTGCTGCCGCTGGTTGTTTACAAAGTTTTCCCCGACGGTAGTCCCGATCAATTGGTTCGTGGAGTCGATATCGTGGGCACGCCGCTCGTCTCTTTGACGAAAATCGTGGCCACCGGCGATACCCCCGATATTTTCAACGGCTATTGTGGCGCTGAATCCGGTTCTGTTCCGGTTTCAGCAGTCGCGCCGGCAATTTTGATTTCTGAGATGGAAGTGCAGAAGAAAGAAACCTCCACGGACAAGCCGCCTATTCTTCCGCCTCCCGCTCATGACCCACAAGGACATTACCCGGGCTCGGTTAAGACCACGGAAAACAATTCGCAGTCAAAGGGACAATAGCCTTGAAGAACCTTTCAGTGTTTGCTTTGATGGCGACGTTTGCATTTCCTCTATTTGCAGGCACGCCCGGGCACAACTTGCCGACGGCCTCTCCACTGCCCGTTCCGGCCCCGGCGCAGGCCGCCGTGCCGTCCAGCGAAACTGACCAAACCCTCCACGCCATGCACGACGAAATGGAGCGTGCCCGAACGCGCTTGCAGATTCCCGGGGTCAGCAAGCCTTTTTACATCGAATACCGTTTGATGGATTTGGACGTGCGCACAGTGACCGCATCTTTCGGCTCGCTGGTGAACACTTCCACCACGCGCGACCGCATCATGAGCGTGGATGTACGCGTCGGCGACTATCACCTGGATAGCTCGAATTTCATCAGTGAAGATGGCTTTCAGGGCTTTCTCGGTCCCAGCGGCCAGGTCGGAATCGACCGTGACTACAATTCGCTGCGGCAGGATTTGTGGCTCGCCACCGATCAAGCTTACAAACAGGCCGCCACGGAGATGTCGCTGAAGCAAGCTTTTCTGCGCAGTTTGACCAAGCCGCCGGAGATTGACGATTTCGCGCAGGAACCGCCCACGCAGCAGATTGATCCGCGCGTGGATCCCGACTGGACCTCGCGCAATTGGGAAGAAGAAGCGCGCAAGGCTTCGGAAGTTTTGAAGGATTTTCCGCAGCTCAACGGTTCGCGCGTGAACTATTACATGGTCTACGTCACCTATTATTTGATGAATAGCGAAGGCACCACATTGCGCACCTCGCGAAGCCTGGCTGCGGTGGAAGCAGCGCTTGATACGCAGGCCGATGACGGCATGCTGCTGCACAACTATTATTCGCTGTACGTCGCGCGGCCCACGGACCTTCCGGATTCGGCGGCGTTGAGCAAATCGTTGGCGCAAACTGGAACTGAGCTGATGCAATTGCGCGCGAGCCCGCTGGTTCCCGATTACACGGGTCCCGTGCTTTTTGACGCGCCGGCGGCGGGCTCCGTCCTCGCTCAGGTTCTTGCGCCTTCATTGTCCGGGGCGCGTCCGCCGCTTTCCATGGGCTCTTCTTTCGACGCAATCATGGAGCGTTTTGGCGGCCGCAGCGAATGGACCGGACGCGTAGGCACGCGAGTACTCCCGAGCAATGTCACCCTGGTGGACGATCCCACGCTGAAAGAATTTCAAGGAAATGTATTGCTCGGGAATTATGCGGTGGATGACGAAGGCGTGAAGGCCGAACGCGTAACGCTGGTGGACGATGGAATTCTGAGAAATTTACTGATGTCCCGCCGCCCGGGCCCTGACTTTCAGAAATCAAATGGCCATGCCCGCTCGGCCATGCTTTCTGACACTATACCGCTGGCCAGCAATCTCTCGTTTCAAGCCAAGGATTCGCTGGACGCAGCCGCGCTGAAAAAGAAATTTCTGGATGCCTGCCATAGCGACGGCCACGAGTGGTGCCTGGAAGTAAGACGGATGGACAATCCAGCGCTCTCTTCCATCCGTCAGGAAGATTTCAACGAGTTCATTGGCTCCATTGCCGGCGGACTTTCCAGCGGCGAGCGCATGCCGTTGACCGTTTATCGCGTATACGTTGCCGATGGTCGCGAGGAAATGGTCCGCGGCGGCCACATCGAAGGACTGACGCTTCGTTCCATGCGCAACATTCTGGGCGTTGGCGGTGAGAGCGCTGTGAGCACCTATATGCAGAATCCTGCCGGTGGTTTTGCTGGCACAGCGCTGGGGGCTTTCGGCTCGGCGCAAGGCGGCATACCCAGCACAGTCACTTCGCCGTCGCTGCTGCTCGATGAGATCGAAGTCCGCGGCTTCCACGGCGAACCGCGACGTCTGCCCATCGTCCCTGCTCCGCCTCTGAAATAGGCTAGGTCTCTTACCGCGACGAAATAAGCCAAGCACTCGATGCCACTAAAGTGGCGCGTCAAGCCATCGCGAAGTAGACTCTCCAGAGCAAGCATGTTGCGACTCAATCGACTCCGTACCAACCTCTCTACAGCCAACGCGATCGGGTTGCTTTTTCTCCGAACTATTTTATGAAGGCGCCAGGTGACGAGGCCGCCATGCGGTCCGGAAGCGCGGCCGCTCCGGGTGCAAAAAGTGCCGAACCATGGATCCTCGCAGTAACCATCCTCGGCTCCAGCATGGCCTTCATCGATAGCACCATCGTAAACGTCGCTCTGCCTGCACTTCAGAAAAGTCTGGGCGGTACGGTCGTTGACATGCAGTGGGTCGTCGAAGGTTACGCTCTTTTTCTAAGCGCGCTGATTCTAGTGGGCGGCTCATTGGGCGATTTGCTTGGACGCCGGCGGATGTTTCTGGCCGGCGTAGCAGTTTTCGCGATGGCATCGGCCTGCTGCGGCCTCGCTCCCAACATTCACCAACTCGTAATCGCGCGAGCCATTCAGGGCCTGGGGGCTGCGTTCCTGGTGCCGGGCAGCTTGTCCATCATCAGCGCTTCTTTGAGCGAGAAACAACGTGGCCGAGCAATCGGTACTTGGTCTGGCTTCACCGCTATAACCACAGCCGTAGGGCCTGTGCTGGGCGGCTGGCTGATTGAGCATGCTTCGTGGCGTTGGGCCTTTTTCATCAACGTGCCAATCGCCGCGGTTGTGATTGTGCTTGGGCTGTGGCGCGTGGCGGAGAGTAAGAACGCGGAACCGACAACCGTAGATTGGACTGGAGCTTTGCTCGCAACCGTAGGTTTAGCGGGCGTCACTTATGGATTCATCGAATCCTCCCGTCTCGGCTGGAGTCAACCGCTGGTCTGGGGCAGCCTGGGAATCGGGTGCGCGTCTCTGGTCGCTTTTCTCTACGTTGAATCTCGCGTCAAGTCGCCTATCGTCCCGCTGGATCTATTTCGTTCGCGCAATTTCAGCGGCGCCAACTTGCTTACGTTTTTTCTCTATGCCGCTCTCGGAATCTTTTTCTTTCTGTACCCTCTGAATTTAATCCAGGTTCAGCATTATTCGGCAACGGCCGCTGGCGCGGCGGCGCTCCCGTTGATCCTGCTGATATTCTTGCTTTCGCGCTGGTCCGGAGGCCTGGTCGCCCGCTACGGCCCCCAACTGCCGCTAATCGTTGGTCCCCTCATCGCCGCTCTTGGATTCCTTCTATGCGCCGTTCCATCCATAGGAGGCAGTTACTGGCGAACATTTTTCCCGGGGTTCCTGGTGCTCGGTCTGGGAATGGCGGTGAGTGTCGCTCCGTTGACCACCATTGTGATGAGTGCGGTGGACCAAAATCGTGCCGGGACCGCCTCGGGCATCAATAATGCTGTCGCGCGGGTGGCAGGATTACTTTCGATTGCGACGCTGGGGATCGTGATGGTCAGCGCCTTCAGCTCGCATTTGGACAAAAGCCTCAGCAGCCTGGGCCTAGCGCCAGAGACCACGCGCGATCTGCGTTCGAGCGAGATCAAGCTTGCGGCGCTCGCCGTTCCCGCTGGGATTGATTCTTCTACCGCGGCTGAAATCACGGCGGCGATCGACCGATCGTTCGTGTACGGATTTCGCGCCGTACTGCTGATTTGCGTAGCGCTGTCTATGGCCAGCGCGCTATTTGCATGGCGGCTGATAGCGCACGATGTGCGCTCACCATAGAGGCGCTGGGGGCTGGCCGCTGAATTGGGCACTCACGCTGGCGGCGTCCCAATTTTGCCAAGCTTCGGCGAACACGCCATTTTCCACGCGCACAATCGTTGTCCCGGTCACGTTCAGCGCCTTACCGCTGGCTGTGTGGCGGAACGCAATGGTCCAGTGCATGCAGGCAAGTTCGCCTTCGGCCAAGGAAACAACCGGGCTGAAGCGAAAGTCCGAGAACTGAGCGTGCAGCGCGTCGTAAAAACTGCAAAATTCTTCCGCCCCATTCAATTGTGCAGAGCCGTCATGAAGTATGCCGGCCGGGAAAAGCTCGAAGATGGTTTCCCGCCGGCCTTGATTCCACACTTCTTCAAACCAGCGAATGAGAATTTGTTTGTTTCTCTCAAGCGTGGAGATCGGTTGCGCCGCGGAAGACATGGCGTTACCTCCTAAGTCAATCTATTGGCGCAGTATATATAAATCGAGGCCGGCGGGTTCAAAATCAATTTGTAGTTAAGCAAAATTACGGATGTCCGGGGGTCTCCCGACTAGAATCATTTGCCGCATCGATACCGCGCAACATGCCCAGAACCTCATCAGACTCTGCAGACTTCTTCGGCCCAAAAACCGAACCATCGGCAAAGGCGACGAGGTCCACAGAGATTTTGTAACTGGCCAGCGTGCCGTCTGACAAATAGGAAAACTTTCGCGGATCGGCAACCCAGGTCGCACCAGGCGCGAGGTAATCCGCAGGATTCCCGTGCGTCTCAAGCTCTTTGGTTGAAACTCGGCGAATGCGCGTACCGGTTGCGGGATCAAAAAAAGAGGTAGTGAGCAGATACGCGCGGATGGGAAACGAGCTTTCATTCGTCACGTTCACGGCGAGCAGGTCCTGCCCGTGTTCATCGCGCCAGACACCTGATTCAATCTTCAGCGGGCCAATCGTTTGCGTCTGCACGTCCGCGACCGGGAAGGGACCGCGTTGTGGCGAAATCGGAGATACATATCTTTCCAATTGTGTTGTCGTTTTGCCCTTAAAATCGATACCGTTGAGAGTGCCGATAAGTTCATGAGATTTCGCGAGCGACGCCGGCCCCCAGATTGAACCGTCCGCAAAATCCAGCACGTCAACGTTTGCGGTCACGGTCAGAGTATCTCCAGTGAACTTTTCTGGTATGCAGAGGGTTCGACTCCACTCCGAGCCGGTATCAATCATCCGTTGATCTGCACTACGGATCTCTCGAACCCACGATCCCTCTGTAATCCTGCCGGTTGTCGAGTCAGCGAAGCTAAATACGACGAGGTATCCGCGAAGCGGTTTGGGGCCCGCATAATGGAACTGCGCGACCACACCCCTACCTCCCTGGCATTCCTTTGCTAGATCGCTGGAAAACTGTGTCGCGACGCTCAGTGGCGAAGACTCTTGAGCGTTGTCCTGCGCCAAGGCAATCTGCGAGCACGCTAATGCGCCTGCAATTACCGCCGCGAAAAAGAATAGGTGTTTCAGGAACATGTCTTACTCCTCTTGCTCAACACGGCGGTCCGGCCGGGCAGCGGAAAGGTGCGCGAGGAACACACGGGAACTCAGGAAGACGAGGCCAGACGTCGGAGCGTGAGAAGATCAGGGCCATAACCTCTCACCCGGCCAATGGATTGAATTACGAAGTCAGCATTCCACTTTCGCTCTAAATTATCAAGAAAAGAATGCAGAGGAAAGGCGGAGCAGGGCCACTAGCATCTTTTTTTACTCCAGCAAATTTGTTAGCGCCGCATCACGCATGACTCAACAGCCACAATTTCAAACACCAACAAACTCTCGTGGCTTATTTCTTTTCTACCGTTGCGAGATAGGCCTTGGATTGCTGGCGCACGATGTCAACCAGGTTCCCCATCGCTAAGTTCACGTCAATCAGGTGCAATCCCCAATCCTGCAGCACCATCCCGTTGAACACCAAGTCTCCAGCGATGTCGCGTGCGCGCACGCCTGTCGGATCGGAATCTACTGTGATGGCAAGATAAGATCCGTGCTCATTTGAAACGCACTCGGCGCTAAGCATACCCGGAACACTCACAAAAATTGTATCAATGGGCTGCGACGGCGTGACCCAGGAGGGTGGATCCGCCGATACTCCGCTCACGATATTGCCGCCCATTCCGGCGGGCAAATACGCGTGTAACTCCCCGCTGCCTCCGCCGAGTGCCGCAGGATTTGTGCATCCGGCGATCAGGCCCTCCCCTTTCACGCGGCCAAAACGGCTGTTCGCCGGCGGCGGCGCGTTCGCTCGGAAAGAGACATACGTGATGACGCATCCTGTTTGGGTGTGGGACCGGCACAACGGAATGTGCTGGAAAGCGCCGCCTACCTCCTTCCCCTTTGGCACCGAAAAATTTGTTCCCAGCAACATTGCGGAAATCAAACGCGACTGCACCGGCGCGCCATCAATTTCGTCTTGGATCAGTCGCATCAATATGCTGGCGCCCTGCGAGTGCCCAATGAGGACCACGCCCCTGCCGTGGTTATCATGCTCGATATAGTAATGCCACGCATCGGCCACATCGTTGTAGGCCACCGCTCGTTCCCGCTCGATCACCTCTGGCGTGGGCGGCACGCCGATCAATGCTGCGCGCAAGGCCGTTAACGTCACTTGCCGGTAAAGCGGTGCATACAGCCGGCACTGCGATCCGAACCGCGCAAACTGGCTTCGAACCACGCCTTTTTCCGCTAGCCCAAGCGTCATGTCACTGTTGGGCGTGGGCTGCGCGGAAATCGTGGGATAGACGTAAAAACAATCTATGGCAGCTTTGGGATTAGGCGCGTACCTCTCCAGCGTTAACCCCCCGTTCGCTGAGACGATCGTCGTTGTCAGATCGACCGTGCAAGAATCCTGCCGCCCAGGTCGGCATATCCATGTGTTCCCGTTGCTATAATCGTTCTTTGCTGGCATTGGCGGTAGCGAAGATGTCGCAGCGCTGGCAGGCTTGGCCTGCTCCTGTGATTGGGCGTTTGCCGGTACAACGGAAAATACCGCAATTGAACAAACCCCTATCAGTGGGAGAGCACGAAAGGCCCAGAGAATTTGGGCGCGGAAAAACTTAGAGCGATTCATGTAGACGCACATCTTATTCCGCGTCCAAAAGGCGAGTCAATCGAGCGGCATGCTGCCGTTGACGCAGATTTAAGTTGGCCGTCGTGGTCTTCTGCCACCGGAAGTGGTTCACCAGGGCTCTCGTTTAACGCCGATCGGCTATGATAATTATCTTCGCGGGTCGTTATCGCCCGGCGTGATCAGCGTGTCCGTAATCACAAGCTCATCGACATGCAGACGTTTCACCTTCAACTCTTCAATCTCGAGGCCGCCAATCTGCGCACGCCCGACTCTCAACATTCCAATCACAAGACGGCCGATCGCTAACACTCCCACCGCCACGGCGCCCAACGCTAACGCGCCAACCGCCAGCGCGCCGACAGCCCCATTCTTCGCGCGAAGCCGCTGGATACGCGCGCCGCCATTCTCGGACTCTTGCAGTTCGTTCCAGATTCTTTCGGTCATCTTAGCCTCACTTTGCCGTACGCACTCGTCGCGCGCCGAATCCATTATTTGATGGGGAAGCAGTCAAGATCGTTAGCAAATTGAAGAGGCCCCGCGTACCGTTTCCTGATTTCAGATTCGGTCTGGGCCTCTTTTCCCAAGGTGCGCAGCATGCGATGAGACAAAACCAATTTCTTCACATGGGCTTGCTGCGCAATTTCACCGATCACCGAAGGAGGCATGTGCAGGTTCCGCTCCACTCCCGTAACGCCTTCCGGCACCGCGTTGTGCGCCACGAACAAATCCGCATCCGTCGCCAATTTCACCAGCCCGGCACCTTCGCCGTTGGTATCTCCACTGAAAACGATCACTTTGTCCCGCGTTTCGATTCGCCAAGCCAGCGCCGGAACGCCTCCATGAATCACGCGCACAGCGGATGCCGAAAGGTCGGCATTATGAAATACAGCGATTGGCGTAGAGCCCGCCTCCACGTTGTGCGGCCGCATTTTGTAACTACCATCTTCGCCCGGCTCCAAAAGTTCGCTGAGGTAGCGGTAAGCGCCGTGCTTGTCTCCGAAAAAATCGCTCACAAACTCGGTAGTCGACGGCATGAAATCATTTCCAGGCGGACCGTAGATCGGTAGCGGATTTTTGCGGTCTTCAAACCATGACGACTTGATCAGCGCGGAAAAATCCCCGCTATGATCGACGTGAAAGTGCGAGAAAAAAATCACATCGAGCTGCGACATTTGTGCGCCACTTTCGCCAAACCTCAGCGCGCTTCCTCCGCCCGCATCGATTAGCGCTTTGGCTTGCCCATCTTCCCACACTAAGTAACTGCTCGAAGCCCGCTTGTCCTGAAGCTCCGGCCCTCCGGAGCCAAGCACTTGCACCGCGACACCCTGCGTGCCACAGGTTTGCGCGGCGACGGACGGTAGGAGAGAACAAGCCAGGAGAAAAGCTAGGACAGGAAGTAGCGACGGCCATAAGCCTTGAAAGCTCTGCGAAATATGTGCCGGAATGCTTGAGCGTATACCGGAACGAATTTTTCTGTTCCACATGACTTATTTCTACGCTATTTCGCTGTGGAAATTCCACTTGTTGCGGGACTTCCATAACTTCTGCGGAATGGCGGCTAGTTCGTTTGGTCGCCTGTTTTCTGGAACTCAACAGTCAGCGTCATGTGTGACGCCGTCGGTTTTCCACCCGAGAGCCCGGGTTCAAATACCCACAGAGCCACTGCTCGTTGCGCAGAGGCTTGCAGCATGCGTGGGCCGGATATGGGTTTTACTTCAACCAGGTTGCCTTTTTCGTCGATCAGCGCGTCCAATTTCACCACCGGGTCAATGTCCAAGCCTTCGGCCCAGGCAGGAATGTCCGGCTGAGTTTTTGACACAATTTTCGCCGGGATGTTCTCCGCGTTTTTCGTTTCGTTTGAGTTTCGATGTATGGTGTGCCCTGCTCCGCCTTGCTCAGAGTTCGCCGAAGGCTCAACAAACCTAGGTTCCGATGATGCGTCGGAATCCGTGCCTTTGCCGGATCGCGCTACGTCAGAGCCCGTAGTCGCCGGACTTTCACTTTGTGCGACTGCAACGCCGTCCTTTTGAGATTCGGTAAGCGGCTTAGCGTTCTGTGATGTTCCACCAGACGCTGGTCCAGTATTATTCGCGCCGGCAACCCCTGCGGCCGGCGGAGTTTGCGACGCCTGTGCGGCAACCGCTGGCGCCTGTTGCGCTGTTTGCGCAGAGAACGCGGATAATCGATTGTCGATGCGCGCCGGAGAACTCTTCGCGTGCCAAACGCCGGCTACCAGCACAACCAAAACAGCAGCAGCGGCTCCGACATAGAGCGGATTCTGCTTTGCCAAGAATTCGCGAATCTTGCCAACCGTAGAAAATACCGAAGAGAGTGCCGTTGATTTGTCCGCGGCTTCCGAACCTGTCTGAGCAGCTTGGTTCGCGGCAAGCGCGCCTGTCCCCGCGGCACTTCCAGCATCTTTTGTCGCTTTCGCCGGAGTTTCACGCCGAGCCTTCGACTTACCATCCATGGAAGCCAGCAAGGCAACCAGCTGAGCATCCCTGGCTTCGTCCCAATCAGGCACGGCGTCGTTTGCATCAGCTCCATGGGCGCTTTTTGGCGGCGCAGGAGAAGTCTCTGTCGCTTCAGGTAAAGGAGCGGCGGCAGCCGGGGAAGCAGTCTCCGGATTTGCGACAGAAATTCCTTCGCTGGCCGGAGCCCAGGATTCCGCACTCGGTATGGGAGCCGAATTCGACATCACTTCTTCAATTGCTTTTTCCGCCGCGGGCTTCGGCGCGCTGGTGGGAGGCTGTTCCGCCGGTACTTCCCAAAATTTCGGATCGGAAATGGTAAATTCCAAATCCGTATAGCCGGCTTGGCGCGACCCCAATACCTTGCACAGAATTTCTCTTCCGGACTTGTCATTGCGCAAAAAGACGCATTGCCCCGGCGAAACTTTCGCCTCTAGCTTCAGTACCGCGCCATTGTCAGAGACGAGCATTGTCTTCGTCGTCTCAGTAAATAGCTCCCGGCGCTCTGCTCCCTCCACGGTCTTCGACCCTTGAACCGTGACCGGAATTTCAAGCACGGTTGCTTGCGCAGTTTGTACGGGATCAGCCATTCGTTTTCACACACCCTACGGGATTTAGAGCCTTTTCCACCTCGCCCAGCCCTACCCTTGAACCATCGTTGGCGCGAGTTTCCGCTTTCCATTTTCCGCTCCGCACACAGCGGTCGCAATAGTACAGCGCCAACCAGTAACCATCGGTCGCTGGAAAGAGGGTCGTTCGTGCAAGGGGAAGGTAGATCTGGGGAAACCCGGAATTAGCGAGGTGCCTTCCGTTCGCTTCTGGTTTCGCAAGGAAAGGCGCCTTTTCCGGCGCTACCCTGTTCATCCTTGGGCGCCAAATCTTTCGGCGGCGCGCGCTTTCGCTCTAGCAGCCTCTTCTTGTCGACTCTTGGGCGGCGCGTTCGTTTCAAGCGACTTCAGCAAGCGCATGGACGCTTCCGCGATTTCCTCTACCGCGCCAAGGAAGGCCGCTTCGTTCGCCTTGGAGGGCTTGTTGAATCCGCTAATTTTTCTCACGAATTGCAAGGAAGCGTCCCGAACCTCCTCCGGAGTGACCGGTGGTTCAAAATTAAAAAGCGTTTTGATGTTTCTGCACATCGACAAATCTCCTTGCGAGTCTGTGTCAGTGAAATTTCTTCTCCAGCGCAGGCAACGTCTCCACCAGTACGTGGCCCATAATGGCAAGACTGCGTGGATCCACTTTGTCCAACGTATCTGCAGGCGTATGCCAATAGGTCGGCTCGATGTCGAAATCGATAATGTCGCACCCTGGCACGCCGCGGCGAATGAACGAGAAATGATCATCTCCACCGACAGTATAAGGTTCATCCAAAAAAACCTTTTGATATCCGAGACGCGCCGCGGTCGACCAGATTAGATCCACGAGCCATGGCGTCGAACCTGTATCACGCTTTATCCTCAGATCCGACGACCCGATCATATCGGCGAGAATCATCGCTTTCACGCGTTCAAGGTCTCCCGCTAGCGCCATACTCGCGGCCATCTCGCGGCTGCCAAAAGTGCTGTTTGTATCCATCCATTGCACGCTGCTTTTGTCGGTCCAGTTATTCTGCGCTTCTTCTCCGTCGAAAAAAACAATCCACACGTTCAGCGCGCTCTTTGCCTGCCGGCTGCAAAAAACGCGCGCCAGTTCCAGCATCGTGCCGGTACCCGAGCCCCCATCGTCCGCGCCTACGAAGTTTGCCATGCGCAATGTGTCGTAATGCGTGGTGTAGAGAACGATGTCGCGACCCGTGCCAGGAACCTTGGCAATGATATTTTCCATCGCGATATCACCAAGCGGCGTCGAGCCGTTAAAATTGTGCTGCTCCAGCTGACAGCCAAAACTTTTGAGTTGCCCGACGATGTAAGCCTGCGCGCGGTGAATGCCATCCGACCCTGGCGGACGCGGTCCGATTTCCACTAATTTGCGAACGTGTTCAAAAGCTTTTGCGCCGTCAAACCCGCCCGTAGTAGATGCCGGTGGCGCCGCTGCCGGAATCGTAGCTTGCACCACAGCCGACTCGGTAGCCGCAGGTGAGCGACTTACACCACCCGAGCGGCTATCGCAGCCCGCAAGGCACAGCAACACCAGACCCACATAACGGAAACGCCTTTGCGCATCCCTTGATTCAAGTGCATTGCACTAACATACATGACCGAACGCATTTCCGTCATGGGCGCATTGATTTGCCTGATTTTTCGAAGCGCCATTCGACTCAGCGTATAATCCGGCGATGTCTTCGGCATCAGTTTCCATCGAACAGGCCTCGCGTGAAAAGCGGCTGGCGGCCCTGGCCTCCATCGGCTCGGCGGTCGTGCTTGTCACGCTGAAGGTCTTTCTCGCCGCACTCACCGGCAGCTTGGGAATTCTATCCGAAGCGTTGCACTCGATTCTCGACCTGGTAGCGGCGGTGATCACTTATCTCTCGGTTCGCGTCGCTGACAAGCCCGCCGATTCCGACCATCTTTACGGCCATGGAAAAGTGGAAAGCTTCTCCGCTTTCGTGGAAACCGGGCTCCTACTTTTCACCGCGGTTTACATCATATGGGAAGCCATTCAACGCCTCATCTTCCACTCTGTCGAAGTTCACCCCAGCTTCACCGCCATTCTAGTTCTCGCCGTAGCCATGGGCATAGATTTCGTCCGTTCGCGCGCACTGAATCGCGTGGCCAAAAAATATCCCAGCGAAGCGCTGGAAGCTGACGCGCTTCATTTTTCCACCGACGTTTGGAGCACCTTCGTAGTCATCCTCGGCATCAGCGGCGCATTGCTCGGGCAAAAGTATGGCATCCCCTGGCTGGGCAAACTGGACGCCATCGCCGCGCTGGGCGTCGCCGGAGTAATTATCTGGATCGGTTCGCGCCTCGGTAAACGCACGGCCGACGCACTTCTCGACGTTGCTCCCAGCGGTTTGCGCGAACGCATCACCGCCGCTTTGGACAAAACCGAAGGCGTCTTGCGCACCGAGCGTGTGCGCGTGCGCCGCGCAGGCCAGCGTTATTTTGTGGATGCGACTATCAGCGTCCCGCGCACAGCGAGTCTGGAGCAAGCCCACGCCGCCAGCGAAACGGTAGAAAAGCGCATCAGCCAGATTGTTCCCGCTGATGTTGTAGTCCACGTGGAACCACGCGCGCGCAAAAATGAACATTTATTTGAAACCATCCGTGCCATCGCCCAGCGCCGCGGGCTGGCCATCCACGAAATATCGGCGAATCACTACGACGGCCACCTCTTCATCGAACTGCATCTGGAAGTCGAAGAGGGATCCAGCCTCCGCGAAGCCCACCGCCGCGCCACCGAGCTTGAAAACGAAATCTTAAAGGCCACCGAACCGGGCGCCCATGTAAACATTCACATCGAGCCGTTGGGAATAAAGATCGGCAGCGCCGAAGAAATGAAAGACCTCTCGCGCGCAGTTCAGGACTTCCTGAATTCGCTCAAATCCGAATATCATGAATTAACCGATTGCCACGACGTGCGCGTGCGTAGCGCCGATCACAAAATCCTAGTTTCTTGCCATTGCGCCATGGACGGAAGTCTTCCCATCACCGACGTTCACGACATTACCGCCGCATTGGAAGATCGCGTAAAAGAAAAATTCCCACAAATTTTCAAGCTAACCATCCATCCCGAGCCGGTGGAAGACGCTTAGCTCGAGAGCCTCTGCGCCAACGCCCGCCCAGCAAAAACCTGTGCCGCCAGCGCAATCACCGCCGGGAAACATTCCAGCACGTAGCGCGGCTCCGGCGTTTCCACAAAGGTGGTGAAAAACGCCGTGCGAATAATAATGAATGCAACTAGCAACGCCATACCCGGCTGGCGCCGTGTAATCCAAGCCCCCACTACTGCGAGCGCCAGGTAAATAAAATTCACCACCAGTAGAGCGAGCGTCACCAGAAAATCCGGTCGATCGTCCTCCCATTCCACACGTACCGGACGAAGATGCCCGGAATACGGCAGCAGTTCAAGACGAGGCGTGAACCACAAAGTAAGTGCGCGCAAAAATGGAATTTTCAGATACGTGCGCAACGGATGGCGCGAAGTTCTCTCGCGGGCAACTTCACGAAATTGCCGGTCCAGCGCCGGACCCACCGTCAACTCTTCGTTATAGTGGTCCAACAAATCGGAAACTCGATCGCGTTCAGCAGGCGAGTCAAACGCTGTAGCCGGAATATCGTCCAGCGAAATCTCTTCCACATTTATTCTCCATTGCGTCAGATACACGTCGCGGAAATGCCACAGCCATGTATTGGTCCACTGGTTGAAACCAAGCGGCGTGTATTCTCCAGGCAGCTCGCTGTAACGTGGCGCTAGGAATTGAACGTCGTGCAATGTGCGCCAGTTCCGTGCAGCCCAGGGAGCCAGTGGCACTAGGACTCCCACCGCGAGCAAGAGACCCGCGCGCAAAAGTTTCGGCCAATTCGCCGGCCGCCACCACTGAATCGCCAGCACCAGACCCGCGGCAAAAAGCAGCAGAGGCGTTTCGGGACGCACGAGCGTGCCAAACCCAACAACCACCCCAGCCAGAAACCACCGATTCAGGAGTCCCGGCGCAAAGCTACCCTCGCGAAAGTCGCTGATTTCTCTGCCCAACTCCGTTTCCATTAAAATTAAAATCGCCAAGGTGGTCAGAAATATCGTCAACGTTTCAGTTAGCACCACCGCCGTATAATTTGCAGTAAACGGGCAGAGCGCCGCGAGCCACAATCCGGCGAGCGCTACGCGTCTGCGAGCCCTCTCCGGCGCTAGCCGCGAAGCGATGAGCGCAATGAGGAAACAGGTAGCCATATCCAGAACCGCTTGCGCCAGCATCACAGCGCGCGGAGAATTTCCAGCGAACGCAAACACCGCGGCAAGAAATGCCGGATACCCGGGCACCCGCATGTCCACTGGCGTGAGCTGGCCATTCACCGGGAATCCGTAAACTCCCTTCTTCAACCAATTCCAAGCCAACTCAATGTAGAATGGGGCATCACCCGAGTCGGTGACGGGGAACTTCCGTACGAAGAACACTCGCAGGGCCAACCCAGCTAATACAGCGAGGCCAGTATTTACGCGCATCTTAGTGTGTTGGGTAATTGACACCATCTCAATGGACGGCTAGCTTGGATTGTCCCGATGCCTGAACGCAAGCCCATTTTCTACGACCAGGAGCGTCGCCGCTGGCGCCGCACTCGCCGCGTGCTGGAAATCACCGGCGGCTTTCTGGCCATCGTTCTCATAATTTTCCTGATTAACGTCGGCCGCAATCCCGAGCTCCCCGATATTTTACAGGCCGACACGCACGCGGGCCTTCATGCCGTTCGCGCGCATCTGCCTCTTTTAAGGCCCAAGCCTACTCGCGGCCGCAAACGCAAAATCGCCGCGCTCGGTAAAATTCCGCAAAACTATGATCCCCTGCGCGCCGCATTTTATGAAGAAGACGACGCCTCCAGCCTGGCCTCTCTGCAGTTGCACTATCACGACATCGACTTGTTGATTCCCGACGCGCTCCACGCCGCCTGGCCCGATGGTCACCTGGAGATTGACACCCACACGAAACTCGATGCTTGGATGAAGTCCATGCAGCCCACCGGTCTGGAACTTCCGATCATGTCCATGGTCAACAACTACAACGGAAAAGACTGGGCTATCAAAGACATGGCGGACATGCTCGCCCATCCTGCGGCGCGCGACCGCCTGGTTAAAGAACTCACCGATTTCGTAAGCTCGCAGCACCAGCCCGGCCTGGTCGTGGATTTCGAGCAGGTCCCGAAATCCAGCATGCCGGACTTCAATCGTTTCATTCACGATTTAGGTGAATCGCTGCGCGCCTCGAATCTGAAATTGATGGTCGCGCTCCCCGCTGCGGACTGGACCTACGACTACAAATATCTGGCAGCACAAAGCGACGCAATCATCTTCATGAATTACGATTTCCATTACTCGACTTCCGACCCTGGCCCGATCACGGCTCAAGATTGGTTTATCACCAACATACAGAACATCCTCAAATTGGTGCCGGCCGAAAAAATTGTGATGGGCATTGCGAACTATGGCTACGACTGGCAGGCAAAAACGAAGACCGCTCCGCATCCTATCGCCCAACCGGTGACGTTCCAGCAGGCCATTGTCACCGCAGTGGAATCAGAGACGGACGTGGAGTTCGATTCCGACTCCTTGAATCCGCACTACTCCTACGAAGACGAAAAAAACAACGTGCACCAGGTCTGGATGCTGGACGCACTCACCGCTTACAACGAGTTGCGCGCCGCCGAGCGAGCCGGAGTACGCGGTACAGCGTTATGGCGCTTGGGCATGGAAGATCCATCGATATGGTTCATATGGGACGCCACTCATCCTGACGACGTGATTCGCAGCAAAGTGCAGGAAGTTCCTCCAGGCTACGATTTAATTTTGGAGGGCCAAGGCGATATCTGGCGTATTACTGCCACTCCGCAAAGTGGCCGACGGGAATACGAATATGACTCCTCCACCGATTTGTTCACCGACGAAACCTTCAAGACCTATCCTCTTTCCTGGCGCATCGATCAGATGGGATACGCCCCGCACAAAATAGCCCTAACTTTCGACGACGGTCCGGACAACACTTGGACGCCACAAATTGTGGACATCCTGCATCAGAAGCAAGTTCCTGCGGCTTTTTTCGTGATTGGCGAGTCCGCGAATCAGTATCCTGGAATCGTCAAGCGTGAATTCGAGTTCGGAAATGAAGTTGGCAATCACACCTTCACGCATCCCGATTTTGAGACGATCTCGAAATCTCAGCTTCAGTTCGAACTAAATCTCACCGAGCTGCTTTTGGAAAGTAATTTGGGAGTGAAAACTCTCCTCTTCCGTCCGCCGTACGGCATCGATCATCAACCGGAAACAGCCAGTGAAATCGCCATGCTTCCTGTTCCGCAGTCCATGGGCTACATCATTGTCGGCGCACAGATCGACCCGCACGATTGGGGAGAAGCAGATGGCGGCGCGCCTCCACCGGTGGACACGATTGTCCAGCGCGTGATGAACGATGCTCAGAATGGCCGCGGAAACATTATCTTGATGCATGATGGTGGCGGGGACCGCAGCCACACCATCGCAGCTCTGCCTCAAATTATCGACGGCCTTCGCGCCCAGGGCTATGAATTCGTTTCGGTCGGAAGCCTGCTGGGCCAAACGCGCGCGCAAGTAATGCCGCCGCTCAGCCATCAGGAATGGCTGCTCGCTCGCGCAGATGCATTCGCCTTCGAAGCCTTCCGTTGGTTCCGCTTTGGCATCGCTTTCATTTTTATGACCGGGATTTTGCTGGTAAGCGGCCGCGCCCTCATTATTGGCTTGCTGGCGTTGGCCGAAAAACTGCGTCCGTCACCGGTGGACCACCCTGAGTACAAGCCCGAAGTCACCGTGATGATCCCGGCCTACAACGAAGAGACCGTGATCGTTGACACCGTGCGCTCGGCGCTCGCTTCTGTTTATCCCCGGCTGGAAATTCTTGTAATCGATGATGGTTCCAGCGATCGCACAGCGGAGTTGGTGCGCGCCAATTTCGGCCGCGACCCGCGTGTGCGCCTGCTGCTGCAGCCAAATCGGGGGAAACCGGCGGCGCTCAATCACGCGCTTGCTGAAGCCACGGGTGAAATTGTTGTCTCTATTGATGCCGATACGATTGTGGACCCCGAAGCCGTTCCACGCCTGGTTCGGCATTTCGCAAATCCAAAAGTAGGCGCGGTCGCGGGAAACGTAAAGGTAATGAACCGCAACAAGTGGCTCACACGTTGGCAAGCTCTCGAATACATCACCAGTCAGAATCTGGAAAAACGCGCGTTCGATCTGCTGAATTGCATTCCGGTGGTGCCTGGCGCCGCTGGTGCCTGGCGCACGGATTTGCTTCGAGCGAACGGCGGATTTTCAGGCGACACGGTAGCGGAAGATACCGATCTCACACTTACCATCCGGCGAAATGGTTGGAAGATTTTGTATGACGAAGAAGCTATCGGACGCACGGAAGTTCCCGATACTGTGGAAGCTTTGATTCGCCAGCGATTCCGCTGGACTTTTGGAACGCTGCAAGCCGTCTGGAAACATCGCGACGCAGTGGGCAAACCTCGCTATGGCACGCTCGGCTGGATCGCGATTCCGAATATTTTCCTTTTCCAGATTATTCTTCCGCTGGTGTCGCCGGTCATCGATCTTCTGTTTATACTTTCCATCGCTCTGTGGGGTCTCGCGCAACTCCGCATCGCCCGTTTGCCGCAGCTGTGGACGCTTCAGGACGTCGAGCGCTCCTTGATTTTCTTCGCCATCTTCATGGTCATCGACCTTTTAACTTGCGTGGTCGCCTTCGCGCTGGAGAAAAACGAGGATTGGACGCTATTAGCGCCTCTAATCCTGCAACGCTTCTACTACCGCCAAATGATGTACGTCGTGCTATTCCGCGCATTAAAAGAAGCCGTCCAAGGACGTCCCGTCGGGTGGCGTGGCGTGGAACCCCAAATACCCACCCCCGTCGTCCAGTCTTGAACGGGTTGGATCGATGAATCGCAGAGAATTCATGCGCTACGCCGTAGCGGCGGCGCTGACGGGCGTGCCGCTTCCGAAATCGGAACAATCCCCGCAAATTGCATTCACGTTTGATGATCCATCCGGCACGCAACGGGCCAATCTCGGCTGGCATCAGATCAACGAGAATATTTTGGCCTCTCTTGCCAACCATAAGATCAAATCGGCGCTCTTCGTTTGCGGCATGCGAGTGGACAATGGAGATGGACGGCAATTGGTAGCCGACTGGGACCGTGGCGGACACCTCATTGCCAATCACTCCTACTCACATCTTGACTTCAACTCTGGCGACACCACCTTGGCCGAATTCGAAGCCGATGCTCTGAAGAACGAACCCCTGATTCATCCCTGCGATCATTTCACGCGTCTATTTCGCTATCCATTCTTCAAGGAAGGCGACACCACGGACAAGCGCGACGGAATGCGTTCCTTCCTGAAAGAACACGGCTATCGCATCGGTCGAGCGACAATCGACGCTTCCGATTGGGCCATTAGCGCCAGGCTGGAGAAGCGGGTAGGGAACAATCCCAAGGCGGACCTCAGAGATTACCGGGATTTTTTCCTCCAGCACATTTGGGAGCGTGCCCAATTTTACGAATCGCTAGCCCATCGTGTGCTCGCGCAAGCCGTGCGACACACGGTTCTGCTGCACCACAACCCACTCAATGCATTGTTTTTCAGCGACTTGATCGGAATGTTCGTTAAAAATAAGTGGAAGCCTGTGGACGCAGACTATGCATATAGGGATCCTATCTACGATCTCCAGCCCAAGACCTTACCGGCTGGTGAGAGCTTGATTTGGGCTTTGGCGAAAGAAACCGGGAAGTTTGAAGGCCAGCTTCGTTATCCGGGAGAGGATGAGGTCTACGAAAATCCCAGAATGGATGCCCTGCACTTGTAACCGCAAGCCTGATACGAAGCCTTCTTTGCTCTAGTTCCATTCATAGTCGGCACTTTGAACCTTCGTCCAAAATCCCCTGCTGAGTCCCGCTACAAACAAAAAAAGTGCGGAGACATGTTGGACCGCAACTTTTGCGAGCTATGCGGGTTTAGGAGGCCGGATAGGAAGAAATTCGAGCCGGGCGTGGTGGAAAGGGTACTAGCGGTTCTCGTTTCGAATTGACACCTCGCCAAAGCTCGGATTATAGTTTCCTCACTTATTACTGCCCTTGTAACCTGGCTCTTGCAGAGGCCTGTAGTAAGCCCGTTTCGGGGCTAAATGGTTGCTCGTTCACAATTGGCTCAGAGGATGGCGCTCACCAATGCTCGTTCCTGCATAGTCAATTTGAAAGCGCGCTCTGGGCATGAACTGTCGACCTGCAAGAAGTTTAGGGACGTAGGTTAATACAGCACAAATTTTCGCTATCGATCGCTCTCAGAAGTCGAATTGCAAATAAAGTTCCGAAAAGAGGAGATAACTATGAAATCGGGCCAGCCAAGTTATAAGTTCGCTGCAAAGTGGGTTGTGTTTCTAGTTTTGCTCATGCTCCCAAGTCTTGCTTGGGGCCAGAAAAATAAGGGCGGTAGCAGCGGTGGCGGGTCGCATGCGTCGGCGCCAGCCAAATCTTCGGCTCCTGCGCATTCGAATACGAGTGGGGGCGCCAAGACCACCGCCGGTGGCTCGCATACAACCACGGCCGGCGGGGGCGCCAAGACTACGGCTAACGGTGGTCACACAACCACCGCTGGCGGTGCTAAGACCACTACTGCCGGCGGCGCTAAGACCACCACAGCGGGAGGAGCCAAAACAACTACAGCGGGTGGCGCAAAGACGACTACTGCCGGTGGCGCAAAGACCACCACAGCGGGAGGAGCCAAATCGACTACTGCCGGCGGCGCTAAGACCACCACTACGGGCGGAGCCAAATCGACTACTGCCGGCGGCGCTAAGACGACCTCTACGGGCGGAGCCAAGACAAACACTGCAGCCGGTTCTAAGACCAATGCCGCTGCGGGCAAGACAAATACCGCTGGCGCCAAGGGCGCTAGCAAGACGGTCACAACCGCACATGGAAATACGAAAACTTTAAACAGCTCGGGCAAGACGACGAGCGTCACGACCAAGAGTGGGAATAAAGCGAGCTTCACCTCCAGCGGTAAGGTCGGCACGGTCCACACCAAAAGCGGCGCAACCATCAATCACGGTGCCAACGGCAGCCGAACCGTCAGTTCACGGCGAGCGGACGGCAGCCGAGTAGTAAGCACCGGAAGAGGCCGAGGTTACACAGAACATAGCTTCTCACGCGGCGGCCACAGCTACACAAGCCGAACCTACTACCGAGGTGGCCACGCTTATGCGCGTGCCTATGGCAGGGGCTACTATCACGGCGGGTACTACAACCACTACTATCCCGGACGCTACTGGGGCGGTGGCTATTATGGCTGGGCTTACGGCGGATGGGGCCCAGGGATCGGCTGGGGTTGGGGATGGGGTGGAGCGCCGTGGTTCGGTTTCTATGGCTATTACTTCAACCCGTATCCCGTCTATGCAGCTCCGGCATTCTGGATCACTGATTACTTGATCGCAGCCAATCTTCAGGCTGCCTATGCTGCTTCGGCGGAAGCCAATGCCACGGCAGCGGCAAACGCTAATGCCGGAGCAGGCGGTGATGCAGGCGCAGCCGCCCCGGCGGACGGTGGCGGAGGTGGCGGTGCTCAGAGTGCCGTCGTTCTCACACCGGAAGTGAAGCAGGCTATAGCGGACGAAGTGAAAGCGCAAATCGCGGCCGAGCGCGATGCAGCTGCTGCACAAGCGAGCGGAGCCAGTGCTCCGGCCACAGCCTCGCCAGCACCAGACGCGTCACAGTCAGCCTCAGCCACTCCGCCTGAAGTCGTGCCGGACGCGCTGAATCCCAACAATCGCACTTTCATCGTGGCCGATGCCCTCAACCCGCAATTGCCCGACGGCACCGAGTGTTCGTTGACCCAGGGCGATGTTCTTACGCGCATCGACGACACCCCGGACTCCAACAACAACGTTAAAGTGCTTGTCAGCGGCAGCCAGAAGGGCGACTGCAGTTCCGGTTCGCAGCTTGCCGTCTCGCTCGATAGCCTGCAGGAAATGCACAATCATTTCCGCGAGCAGATCGATGACGGTCTCGAACAGCTGGCGAAGAATCAGGGCAAGAACGGCATGCCTGCCGCTCCGGCCGGTTCGGCCGTTTCCAAGCCCAACCCCGAAGGTCAGGCAACGCCCGATCCTAATGCCGCAGCCGATTTGCAGAAACAACAAGAAGAGGCTGACCAGGCTGATAAAGACGTCCAGGTAGCCCAAAACGATGGGATCAGCAATTAACGGCGCTTAATCCCATTTACGAGAGCGAAGTGTTTACGGGACTGGGAAAGTCAGCGCTAAGAGCTGGCTTTCCCGGTTAGCTTTACGCAGCAGGTGAGAGCTGATGGAATCGGAATCAAATTTCGTGTCGCGGATTTGTTGACAGGACTCATCCGCTTACCTATAGTTACGGCGTTTTATTCGAAGGGATGCTCCCCCGCTCCCCGAAAAAAATTTCTTTCTAGTGAGGGAAGCCTATGTTCTCGCGCCCAGCAATCTTTAAGTTAAGCATCGTGGCAGCCTTGGTGTTTGCATCCCTCGGCCTCAGTCCCCGCGGCGCGGCCCAGGGACTTCAACAGCAGTTGGAATCAACCTACGCGCTCACCAAGCCCACCGACGACAAAAGCGACATCGTCACGGCCGGCGCCGTTTTGATTCTCCAAAAAGACAAGATCATCATGTACAGCACCGCGAACCAGGTGCTGCCCCAGAACACGTATAAAGCCGGAAAACTCTCCGAGGGCGCTTTCGGGGTGCACGATAACGTGCAGAAATTTGGCAGCTTCATCGGCCATCCGGCCCCTCAACAGGCGCAGACGCAATCGCGGCACTTCGTTACCGGCGAAAAATTCTGGGTCACCGGCATCGCCACCCAGTCAGATGGCGTCGTTTTCACATTGTTTAGCGATGCCTATAACGATGTGCGCTATCAATGCACACTCAAATTTGTTTATCCCAAAGGCTCCGCGCCCTCAACGGACGACGTGCTGAAGACCGTCGCGGAAGTTTTCAAAGTCCAACCGGATGATTCCGCAAAGTCCGACGACAAGGGAAACGCACAGCCCGCTGCGGACCAAGCACCGGCAGCAGATGCGGCTCCCGCGGCGGACGCGAATCAGCAGCCTGCAGCCGAGGCGCCTCCTCCAGCCCCGCCAGCTACTGTTGATAAAGGTCAAACTCCCGATCAGGTCATCGGCATACTGGGCCAGCCGGAGAAGATCATCAACTTGGGCACCAAACAGATCTATGTGTATAAGGATCTGAAAGTCACCTTCGTGAACGGTAAGGTAACTGACGCGCAATAAACCGCAACAATTCGGCGACGGGCGGCGCACCAGGCTAACTAATTTTTTAGTGCAACCAGCCGCCTTTTGCTAGAATCAGATTGTTGGTTGGGCTGCATCCCGAACCTGGGAGTGGCACCGGAGGTTTACATGAGTGTTGCACCGCGTGCGGGCAACGGTAAAATTACCGTGCCTGACATTCAATCCCGCAAATTCAATTCCAGCTCTGGCTCTCCCGCAACAAAAAAGAAAATCACTTGTTTGACGGCCTACGACTATCCCACCGCGTGTCTGCTCGACGAAGCCGGCGTTGAAATATTGCTGGTCGGCGATTCTCTAGGCATGGTGGTCCTGGGCTACGACAGCACGCTGCCCGTCACGCTCGAAGAAATGTTGCACCACGTCCGCGCCGTCCGTCGTGGCACGAAGCGGGCATTGTTAGTCGCCGATATGCCTTACGGCAGCTTCCACGTCTCGATCGATGAATCCATACGCAACGCCATGCGCTTGGTAAAAGAAGGCGGCGCCGAAGCCGTGAAGATCGAAGGCGGCGAACGCCGTTTGGAATTAATCGCGCGCCTGGTCGAAGCCGAAATTCCTGTGATGGGCCACGTTGGCCTCACGCCGCAATCGATCAACGCTCTGGGTGGATTTCACGTGCAAGGCAAATCCACTGACGCTGCGCGCCAGCTCGAACGCGACGCTCGCGCCGTCGAATCGGCCGGCGCATTTTCCATTGTGTTGGAATCCGTTCCGCGTGAAGTCGCCGCCCGCATTACTGACAAGCTCCACATTCCCACCATCGGCATCGGCGCCGGACCCGATTGCGATGGGCAAGTTCTCGTGTTCCACGATCTGGTCGGTCTCACCATTGGTCACCAGCCGAAATTCGCGAGGCAGTATGCCAATCTCGGCGCCGAGATTTCGCGCGCCGCGGAAGCATATTGCAACGATGTGCGCGACGGCAGCTTTCCATCCGACGCGGAATCTTTCCATTCGCCGGCCGAATTACGCGAACAACTTCTGGCGCGCCAGCGCACCTAAACGATTCTGCTGGTCCGAAACGCGCTTCGCATTCGGAAGGAGACAAATTCGCATGAACCTCGCAGACTTCCAACGCTTGTATGACTACAACTCCTGGGCCAACCGTCGCACTCTGGAAGCTTGCGTGCCGCTCAGCGACGAGCAATTCACGCGAGACCTACACTCCAGCTTTCGCTCCGTGCGCGACACCCTCGTTCACATTCTTCTGGTGGAATGGTTGTGGCGTGAGCGGTGGTTGGGACGTTCGCCTGACAAGTACCCGCCGGCAACCGATTTCCCCACGCTGGAAGCGGTCCGCCGCCGCTGGGCTGAAGTAGAAAGCAATCTTCTCGGCTACCTCTCTTCGCTGAAGCCTGAAGATCTCGATCGCGTGATTGAGCACAAGACAACCGCCGGTGTTCCGCAGGCCGCGCCGCTCGCGCAAATGTTGCAGCACCTCGTCAATCACGGCACCTACCATCGCGGACAAATTGCCGCCCTGCTGCGCCAGCTCGATGCCAAGCCGATCGCTACCGACTTGATCTTTTTTTATCGCGAGCGAGCCGCGCAGGGCCAAGCATGAACCAGGCGCCAAGTCCGCGAATTTCGCGCGGAACGATCGACTGAGAACCCCTCCCTCGCCAACACCATGGAAATAATTCGCACCATATCGTGGATGAGCCAGGTAGCCCGCGAAGCCCACGCCAAGGAACGCGTCGTCGGTCTGGTTCCAACCATGGGCGCCTTGCACGAAGGGCACTTCTCGCTGGTCCGCGCCGCAAAATCGGAGTGTTCCCCGGTAGTCGTTTCGATTTTCGTAAACCCAAAACAGTTCGGGCCCTCCGAAGATTTCCAGAAGTATCCGCGCGCTTTTGAAGCGGACCGCGCGGCACTGGAAAAGCTCGGAGTCGATTATTTGTTCGCGCCGACTCCTGAAGAAATGTATCCCCGCGGTTTCCGCACCACGGTCGCCGTGGAAGGCCTAAGCGAAAAATTGGAAGGCCGCTCGCGCACGGGACATTTTCAGGGCGTCACCACCGTGGTGCTGAAACTTCTGGAGATCGTGCAGCCCAACCGTGCGTATTTCGGACGCAAGGACGCCCAGCAAGCCCGCATCATCCGTCAAATGGCGTTGGACCTCAATCTCGCCACACAAATCGTAGTGCGTCCAATCCTTCGCCAGGGCGACGGATTGGCGCTATCTTCGCGCAATATTTATTTGAATGCCGAGGAGCGCCGCGCCGCCATGGCCTTGAATCGCTCGCTCGAAGCCGCGCGACAGAAAATCATCGCTGGAGAACGCAGCGCGACGCCTTTGCTGGCAGCATTGCGCCAGGTGATTGATTCGGAACCTGGTGTTGTTCTCGATTATGCGGAAATTGTTGACGCGGAAACTCTCGAGCCGGTGGTGAGCTTGCGAGGCGAATGCCTTATATTAATCGCCGCAAAGCTGGGAAAAACGCGCCTAATTGATAACGCGCTGATCGAGGAAAATAACGGAAGCTTCCGTGTGACTTTGTAGCCCGCTTCTTCTTCCGAGCTATCCCGCCTTGATCGCAGCGATCACTTCGGCGGCATGGCCCTTCGGTGTCACCTTATCCCAAATTCTCCGAATGATTCCGTCCGAACCGATCCAGAACGTCATGCGCACGATTCCCAGGAATGATTTCCCCAGAAAACTTTTCATTCGCCGCGCGCCGTAAGGCTCGATCACTTCGAACTCCGTATCCGCCAGCAGAGGAAAATTCAGCTTATGCTTCAGCTTGAATTTCGTCTGCGCTTCCACATCGTCCCCGCTGCACCCTAAAACGGAGGTATCCAGCTTCTCAAATTCCTTCAGTGCGTCACGAAACTCGGACGCTTCGTTAATTCAACCGGGAGTATTGGCCTTGGGATAAAAATAGAGCACCAAATTCTGCCCGCGAAAATCCTTAAGCGAAACCGTCTTGCCGTTATCAGCTGTCACCGAGAAGTCCGGAGCCTTATCGCCTTCTTTCAGCATTTCGTTTGATCCCTCGATTCGCCTGCGCTACGATTCCGCCAGCACGCGTTTCAAAACGTCGTTCACTACTTGCGGATTAGCTTGCCCGCGCGTTTCCTTCATCACTTGGCCCACGAAAAACTTGAACACGCCTTCGTTTCCCGCGCGATACTTCGAGGTGTTCTCGGCATTCTTGGCCACCACCGCTCGCGCGATTTTTTCGATGGCGCCCGCGTCACTGATCTGAGCCATCCCTTCGGCGGAAATAATATCAGCCGCGTGCTTCCCGCTATCGAACATCGTTGCAAACACTTTCTTTCCGGTGGCTGCGGTAATTTCAGCGCTCTCAATTTTCGCGAGTAATTCCGCCAGCGCCACCGGCGACACCAGACAATCTTCGATCTCTTTTCCGGCTTCATTCAGACGCCGCAATAGTTCCGTCGAAATCCAATTCGCCGCCGCTTTAGTCGGCGCCCCCGCGCGTACCGCCGCCTCGAAATAATCCGCCAACGCCCGCGTCGCGGTCAAAACCTCGGCGTCGTACGGTGTAATCCCGTATTCCTTCAAAAATCGCGCACGCTTTACGTCCGGAAGCTCCGGCATCTCGGCCCGAACTTCTTCCACTAAACTTTCAGGAGCCAAAAGAGGCAGCAAGTCCGGATCTGGAAAGTAGCGATAGTCGTGCGCGAATTCCTTCGAGCGCATCTGTTCCGTGCGTCCCGCCGCCACATTCCACAAACGCGTCTCTTGCACGATTTGCCCGCCCGCTTCTAGTACGCCTATCTGCCGTTCGATTTCGTATTCCAGAGCGTGCTGCAAATAACGAAACGAATTCAGGTTCTTGGCCTCCACTTTAGTTCCGAATTTCGGAGCACCGCGCAACCGTACGCTCACGTTGGCGTCGCAGCGCAGCGAACCTTCTTCCATGTTGCAATCGCTCACCTCCGTGTACTCCAACACCTGTTTCAACGTCGTCAAATATGAATACGCTTGAGCGGGCGTCCGTATATCAGGCTCCGACACAATTTCGATCAGCGGCACGCCGCAGCGGTTGTAATCGATGTAGCTCCAGCGGTCTGAATCCGCAAAACCCTCATGCAGGTTCTTCGCCGCGTCTTCTTCCATGTGTACGCGCGTGATTCCCACTCGCTTCACCGCACCATCGAGCTCAAATTCCAAAGAGCCTTTTGTCGCCAGCGGCAATTCGTACATCGAAATTTGATAGCCTTTGGGCAGGTCCGGATAAAAATAATTCTTGCGCGCGAATACCGAGCGTTCGTGAATTTCACAATGCAGCGAAAGCGAAGCCCGAATCGCCAAGTCACGTGCTTTCCGGTTCAAAACCGGCAGCGCGCCGGGCAAACCAAGACACACCGGACAAGTATGGGAGTTCGGAGCGTCGCCAAAGCGCGTCGAACAGCCACAAAAGGCCTTGGTCAACGTTTTGAGCTGCGCATGCACTTCCAGCCCAATCACCGCTTCGTAACGGTCTTTGGTTTCCGGCGCGACACGCGGCCGTTGGTCTGTTGTCCGGCTCATTGCTAGCGCAGAATTATAACATCCGTGCTACCTCAGCGCCTTCTCCGCTAGTCTCGGCCCCAAACGTAATGTATTCCCACGCGGTAATTTCGCCCCAGCGCAGGGTATCCCACCGCATCCTGATACTTCCGGTCAAAAAGGTTCTGCACTTGCGCAATTGCCGAGAGTCCTTTAGCCACCGGAACGGTGGTCGCTGCATCCCAACGCACATAGCTCGGGTCGCTGGTAATGCAGTAGCCTGTACACACGCCGTCGACAGTCACACTATCGAAATCACTGTCTGTGCGCCGCCCCACGTAATACCCCGCCAGGTTAATATTGGCCCAACGGAAATGCGCGTTGGCGATCAAACTCGCCGAGTTGAGGGGTCGTTTGAAGAGACGATTCCCCTGCGCCAGCGCTGGATCCATCAGCGGATTGGTGGTCTTCAGCACCTTCGAATCATCGTAGGTGTAATTGCCCACGATGTTCAACCAATGCAGCGGCTTCGCCTCAATCGTTGAATTGATGCCGTTGGCGCGAGCCAGGTCCGTATTGAAATAGCTTCCATCGAACGCCGGACAGTTCGGATTGGTCGTGACACTTGCAAAGCTAACAATGTCCTGGAACCGGTTGAAAAACGCCGTAGCTGAAAAACGAATCCGGTCCGAAGCCAACACCTGATCGAATCCCACATCCACCGTTCGGCTCCGCTCCGGATCGAGCTGCGGACTGCAATCCGGAGGAAGCAATTCCGGCTCTTTGATTCCCAACCCATAGGAAGCGCGCAACCGCGTGGACCCCCAGAAACCGGAACCATAACGCAAGGCATAGGCCGCGCCCACTCGCGGAACCGCGCGTACGCCATAAAATCCATTGCCATCCACACGCCCGCCCGCAATCATCGTCAGCCGGTGTAGGAGTTGGTAGTGCGCCTCAACATAACCCGCTTGATTGTGCCGCGCAGTCGCACCACCATTTTCCACTTCGAAGAAATAACCAACAGACACCCCGCCATTGGGAAAAAGATAGCTCGATTGCTCGTTCAGCCCCGCGCGATTGAAATCTGACGGGAAAGAACCAAACGGGCCCACGTCAAGGGAATAGGCGCGAGATTCGAATCCGATAATCTGGTGTTGCCAGTCGCCGGTTTGAAAATCCCAGGTCAACCCCGAGGAAAAATTGTGGAGGACGGTGTGTTGTCCAGGCACGAAAAGCGGCGGATCGAGCGCCGTCTGTCCCGGTTGCCCTGCGTCGCTCGAGCTGTCCCGCAACGTCAGGCGCAGCGTGTCCGTGTCGGAAAACTTCCAGCCGAAATTTCCCCACAGCGTTGTATCGCGGAAATAATCGTCCGGGCCCTGTCCGTCGCTGTCAAAATAAGCCCCGCCGGCCGAATAATCGAAGGCCCCCAGGATCCCGCTCAACTGGCCGGAAGTGTGTTGGGTATTAAACGTTCCCCCGTCGGCATCTAGTTCCAGCACCGGCTGGCTGGTATTGCCGCGGTGCGTAAAAATCTGCATCACGCCAGTCATCGCGTCCGATCCGTAAAGCACGCTCGTGGCGCCGTGCACCACTTCAATCTTGTCAATTCCGTCCAGCGAGAAATTAGAAAAATCTACCAGCCCGCCTGGCTGATTCACCGGCACTCCGTCAATCAGCACCTTGGTGTAATCCGAATTTCCGCCATCCAGAAAAAATGTGGTCGAGCCGCCCAGGGGACCGAGTTGGGAAAAACTCACTCCCGGTATTCCCTGTGTCAGCGGCGTCAGCCAAATCTCTCCACGTTGATCAATTTCCTCCCGGGTCACGATGTTCACCAGCGCAGCCGTATTCTCGATCGTGGCGGGTTCAGCGGAAGCGCTCACCACTACGTCTGCTGACATCGGCTCAAGTTGTAGCCGCATGTCCCATGGCTGAACCTGTCCGGCGGCCAGCGTGAATTCTTGCTCTTCCTTCTTGAACGCGTGGTGCTCCACCGTCACGCGATATCGCCCAGGATTGAGTGCCAGCGAAAACCTTCCGTCTGGCCCGCTTCCCGTGTGAACACTCGCCCGCGTTGTACCGAGAGGCTGCGCTGTTACGACAGCTCCGGCAATTGCCGCCTCGCTTGGGTCCGTGAGCGTTCCGTTGATCGTGGCGGTTTGCTGTGCTGGTGTTGCGGTGGGCAGAAAAAACAAAATTCCAAAATAACTTGCGGAAGCAAGAACTAAGAAGCGGAGCAGTCTCATTTTTCCTCCTCTCCCTCTCGCGCGGGAGTTGAAGGTTGTCCTGGCCTCTAAGCTTTGCGCCGTTTTCTTGCGATCCGTCGCCGATTCAAACGGTTCGCCAGCTCAGCACACCGCGTATCTACCAAGATTGAGATTCCGCTCGGTTTCCTGGCTTGGCGGCTTGCCTGGCCCTACCGATCTCCCTCGGTAACGCCAAAACATCAGCGCGGCCTTCCCATCGCAAGTCTTAAATCGCAATTGCTTGCAACTCAAAACCAGCGACAGTGGCAGGCACTGAGAATTCCGCCTTACAGTCGCGCGGCGGCGACGGCTTTTCACCGTCTTCCCGTGCGCGGAGTCTCGGGTAATTGTGAACAGCGCGCCGCATCGTCTGCAGCTCGCCGCTTGCGAAGGTAAATCGCTACCTCGCGACCTAGCTAGACAAAAACTTGTGAACCCTCAGCGCGTCGCTCTCAGAATCACGCGCGGGCGCCCGCTGTACCCGGTTTCCACCTCGAGGGGCGCCTCAAAAACCTCTTCAAGCAATCCTCGTTCGTACACTTCCGCCGGAGTCCCAATCCTGGGAAACTTCCCTTTGTGTACCAGCACGATCCGATCCGAAAATTCCGCGGCAAGATTTAATTCGTGCGTCACTACGATCACCGTGTACCGGTTTTCGTCCGCCAGCCGCCTCAGCCGGCGCAGCAATTCCACTTTTCCGCCGATATCCAGATGCTGTGTGGGCTCGTCAAGCAAAAGCAGTGATGGCTGCTGCGCCAGCGCGCGCGCCAATATTACTCGTTGCTTCTCTCCGCCGGAAAGCTGATCCATCCAACGATCGCGCAACGCGTCAGCCCCCACCTGTGCCAGCGCATTCCCCGCCAGCAAGCAATCCTCGTCCGACTCAAACCGCAGCCTTCTCCCGTAGGGATAGCGCCCCTGCAAAACGTATTCCCACACGCGCAGCGGAAATAAAAGCTCGCTCTCCTGCGCCACCAGCGCGATTTTCTGCGCTCGCACTTTCAGGTCCAGTTCGCTCACTTCCGTACCATCCACTTCGATCCGGCCCGATAGCGGCTTCAACAAACCCGCGAGCAACTTGAGCATCGTGGATTTCCCGCTCGCGTTCGGCCCCAGAATGGCTACCAACTCCCGTTGCTGCGCCTCAAAACTCGCCGGCCCCAAAGTAAATTTCGGCGCCGAACGATCCGTCGCCGCATATGCGTAGCTCGCTTGTTCAACTTTCAACCGCAGGTTGACGTTCCCGCCCGGACGTACAGGTTGCGGCAACGCCACGGCCCCGCCCCCCGCGCTCATCGCATTCTCCGGCGCATCAAATAAATAAAAACAGGCGCGCCAGCCAGCGCCGTCATGGCCCCCACCGGCAATTCCGTGGGAGCCACCACCGTCCGCGCCAAGGTATCGGCCAACACAATCGCAATCGCTCCGCCAATCGCGGCCGTAGGAATCAACATTCGATAATCGGTGCCAAAAAGCATGCGCATCACATGCGGCACCAGAAGCCCCACATATCCAATCGCCCCGCTCACCGAAACCGCGAGCCCGGTAAGCACCGATGCCGCGATATAAACTACAAATTTCACGCGGTTAACGTTTACGCCCAAATGCTTCGCTTCCTGCTCCCCAGTAAGAATCAAATTCAGATCGGACGACGTCGTATACATCGCTCCCGCCGCCACCAGGAACACAAAAAAGAGAAATCCAAGCCATCCCAAGACATTCGTCGTAGGCGGAGGCGCCGTAAGATCGCCCATCAGCCAAAACGCAATGCTCCGCAATTCCGATCCCGTAACCATGGTCAAAAGAAACATGATGATCGCCGAAAGAAATGACGCGGCCACAATCCCCGCCAGCAAAAGTGTCGGACTATCCAGCTGTCCGCCGCGCCGTCCCAAAAAATAAACCGCCGCGATGGTAGACGCCGCGCCCACAAACGCGGCCATCTGAATCGCGCCAACCGTGTGTGGCGCGAGGATCAAACTTACGATCGCGCCCAATGCAGCTCCGCTCGAAACCCCCAACACGTACGGATCGGCCAACGGATTCCGCAGCAGCGCTTGAAACCCCGCACCCGCCGTCGACAGCGATGCTCCCACCAAAACTCCCAGCGCAATCCGCGGCAGCCGTAGCCCAAACACAACTTGCCAGAATTCCACGGGAATTTCTTCGCGACGCCCCGTGGCCGCGTTAAAAAGCGTGCTTACGATATCCCGCACGGAAATCTGATACGCGCCCATGCGCAACGAAATCACGCAGACCACAAACAAAACGCCGCAAAGCAACGCGCAAGTCCCCACAATTCGCTGCGGCGTTAAAGGGCGCAAAAATCACACTCCCTTTCACACCCAACATTCGCAAACAATTCCGTCATCATCCGGCCCTGAGTTTCGAAGCTCTCCCTGCGAGCGCCCGACGAAAACACATCCGGATGCAACGCGCGTGCAATTTGTTCGATCGCTCCGACCAATCCCGGCGAAGGCTTCGTAATTTCGTCATCCACTCTAACCATATGGCCCATTTGAATCGCCTGCAACGCTTTCCAGCCCGGCCGCGTGCGCAGACGGTTCAGCTCATGATCGCCATTCGATTCCGAATGATTCTCGGTAAACAAAATGTACTCCGGCTGCAGCCGCACAATTTCTTCCATGCTTACTTGTGGCCAATTCTGGTCCGCCACAATCACCGACTCCGCGCCCGCCCATCGCAGCGCATCCGCAATAAACGTGTTCTGCCCAATCGTAATCAGTGGATCTTCCCACACCACAAACAGCACGTGAACGAGCGGCAGCTCCGCCATGCGCGCGTGCACCGCATCCAGCCGCGCTTTCAGTTGCGCCACTAAAGCCGTCCCCTGTTCGTTGGCTCCCATCAAATCCGCCATCCGCGCAATCGAATCCAGCATTCCGCGTACCGTATGCGGATCGCTGGTGTAAACAGAAATCCCCAGCCGCAGCAGCGCGTCCGCTGTTTCCGGACGGTTAATCGAAGTCGTGGCCAGCACCAGATCCGGATGCATCGCCACAATCGCTTCCAAACTCGGAGTCTGCGGCGAGCCGATATGCGGCTTCCACTTCGCCGCCGCCGGCGTGTCGCAAAAAGTCGTGTCCGCCGCGAGTTTGTCTTCCAGTCCCAAGGCATACACCGTTTCGGTCAAATCCGGCGCCAGCGTCACGATGCGCTGCACTGAAAAAGGAATCGCCACCCGGCGCCCCGTCTCATCCGTTACAAATTTCATGGCGCGCTTGAAACCAGGCGCTTGACGCGGCACCGCCGCAGCCGCCTGCATCGCGCCGCCGCAGGCCAAAAAACAAAGCACGCAGAAAAGTTTTCGCCGCTCGCGCGTAAATTATTCCTCCAACAAAAAAGCCTCGCGAATAGAGCGAGGCCCCTCGCCACACCCTCTCTCGCGAAGAGTGTCAGCTTCCACCAGCTCGGGTAGGTTTCCTGACTTTCGGCCGCAATGCCTTCAGCCGATTACAGTGGCGGGACCGTGGCCGATTTTCACGGCCTTCCCCTCGTTTCCGAATCATCGATGGACGTTCGAAAACTTTGTAACCAAGCCAGTTAAGTTGTCTTGGGCGAGTTTATGCGCCCCGCCTTGCACTGTCAATCCAGTGGAACAGATCACAACTGTCCCTTCGAATCATCGCTGAAACTCCGGACGACGCACAGAACAAAAAAGTAAACGGTTGCAATGTTCAGAATGATCGTGAGGACACAGGAGAACCGACTCTCAACTGGAATAAGACTCATCATAAGTATCCAGGGAAGGCCGATGACTAATAAATCGACGCGCCTACCCTCTAAATCGAATACGTGCCACGCGGCAATTAGCAAGAGAGCAATTAGTGCCGCGTAGCTGACGGCCACGATGAGCGCCGAACGCGAATAAAATCTGTTCACAGATTATGGGAAATTCGTAAACGTCCTAGCGGTTCTTCCACTTCGGAGCGCGCTTCTCGACAGTCGCGCGTAAACCTTCCTGCGAATCTTCCAGGTCGGCAAGTTCATTGAGGAAAACCTTCATCGAATTTCGCACGCCTTCGCGCAACGGCAAACCCAAACTACCCAGAATCGCTTTCTTCGCCATCGTCAACACCGGCCCGGACTGCGCCGTAACCTTGGCGCAAACTTCCTCCACTTTCTTCTGCAAATCCTTTTCCGGGACCAACCAGTTCACCAACCCAAGCTCTCGCGCCCGCTCCGCCGACATCGTTTCCGCCGTCAGCACCAACTCCAGCGCCATCTTGGGCCCCAAAATATAAGGTAGCACTGCCGCAGCCAGCGGAGGAAACGCTCCCAGCTTGATTTCCGGTTGCGCAAACCGCGCATTCGGCGTCGCAATCACCAGGTCGCCCAACGCCGCCAGCTCCGCGCCTCCGCCAAAGGCCGGCCCGTTGATCACCACCAGAATCGGCTTGGCCGTTTCCACCATCGCGGAAAACGCGCTGTGAAACGCGTCCAACAACTGAAACACACGCCGCGCCGTATATTCGCCCAACTCGATCCCACCGCAGAACGTTTTCGCCGCTGAATCCAGTACGATGAGTTTTATCTCGCGCGTCTCGCTCACCGAATTGATTCCCGCCACCAGTTCCATCAGCACGCGTTCGTTCAGCAAATTGTGTTCAGGACGGTCCAGCGTAAGCCGCGCAATTTCCCCCTCAATTCGAAATTTCACGAATTGAAAGTCCGCCGTCTTCGGCGCCGCCAGCGCTAACGTCCCCAGCATCTCCGATTCGCGCGCCATCTTATTGATCTGCATGCCTGTGGCTCCGATTTGCTCTTCGCATACGAGCCTAACCCTTTCCAGCGCCCGCATCCACGCGCATCCCAGGCCCTGCGCCCAATCGGGCAAGACCTGTCCGAGGGAACAGGTTGGGCCCGCGCGCCGAAGCCGGAGAGCCGCCCGTCATCTCGCAGCAACGAAGCCCGGCCGAACGCGCATCCGAAAGTCCGTTTAAATCCCGCTCCACCAGAGATTATCGGCCTCGAATTCCTCGGTGCCTGAGAATGTCCCCTAATTCCGCCGCGCATGCTGCGCCAAAGTTCGCGAATCCCGGATCGCCCCCGCGGCCGCTCCGCCAACAAACAGTCCGCAAGCGTCGCTTCACAGCGCCTACCCCCTTCCTGTATTCTGCTGGGCCTATGCTGGATCTCGGATACGTACGGGAGCACCTCGACACCATTGAAAAGATGGCGCGCGACCGCGGCATCACGCTGGACCTGGCACCCTTTCGCGAGATTGACACCGAGCGGCGCCAGCTCATCACCTCCGCCGAGCGCCTGAAGGCCGAGCGCAATCGCGCCAGCGAAGAAATTGCGCGAAAGAAACGAGCCGGCGAAGACGCCTCGCAGCTTTTGGCGCTGATGAAAGAAGTCTCCGAGCGCCTGAAGCGCGACGACGAGCGTATCAACGAGCTGGACGAACGCCTGAAACAATTTTTGCTCACCATCCCGAATATTCCGCACTCCAGCGTGCCGGTGGGAAAAAGCGCCGCTGATAATGTGGAAATCAGGCGCTGGGGAGCTCCGCCGAAGTTTGACTTCAAGCCGCGCCCGCACTGGGAAATTGGCGAAGATGCCGGCATTCTGGATTTCCAATCCGCCGCAAAGATTGCGGGCGCGCGATTCGCGGTCTACAAAGGTTTGGGCGCGCGCCTCGAACGCGCTCTCGCGAATTTTTTCCTCGACGTTCACACCCGCGAACATGGCTACACGGAAATTCTTCCGCCCTTCCTGGTGAACACAGCGTCACTCACCGGCGTAGGCCAGCTGCCGAAATTTGCCGCCGACATGTTTCACGTGGAAAACACGGACTTGTGGCTCACGCCCACTTCCGAAGTGGAACTCAGCAGCCTGCACCGCGACGAAACGCTCGACGCGGAAAAATTGCCCATCAAGCTCTGCGCCTGGACCGCCTGCTTCCGCTCCGAAGCCGGCGCCGCGGGAAAAGATACACGCGGCCTAAAACGCCAGCACCAATTTCAAAAAGCGGAAATGTTCAAATTCACGCGCCCCGACCAAAGCTACAACGAACACGAAGCCCTGGTGCAAGACGCGGAATCAATGCTGCGACGCCTGGGCTTGCACTATCGCGTGATGCTGCTCTGCACCGCGGACATGGGATTCGCAGCCGCAAAGACCTACGACATCGAAGTCTGGCTCCCCTCCACCGGTGAGTTCATGGAAATTTCCTCCTGCTCCAACACGGAAGCGTTCCAAGCGCGCCGCTCCGGTATCCGCTTCAAAGGAAAAACTGGCAAAAGCGAATTCGTCCACACCCTAAACGGCTCCGGCCTCGCCGTAGGACGCACCTGGATCGCCCTGGTAGAAAATTTTCAGCAGGCCGACGGCTCAATCCTTATCCCCGAAGTTTTGTGTTCCTACATGGGAGTGGAACGCATCCCCGCAACACCAAAGCCCTAGAATAAAGAATGACCTTGGACCACGATTTGATTGGATTCCTGGCAGGAGCCGGAATTGTTTTAAGCGGGCTTTCTTGGTTGTATTGCCTTCGCCAAGTTGCCCGCCAAGTGAACAAAACTCTCGCCGAAGACAACCGGCTCGAGTGGGGGCTGGCAGAACCGGGACCTGGCTGGAGAATGCACTGGTTCTGGGCAGAACACGAAAGGCTCTTCCCGAAGAGTCGCACAAGAATCTACGCCGCGCTCTCGATAGTTCTGGCCTTTCTCATTGCGATCGCTAGCACCACTTACTTTCTGATAGCGAAGACTCCATGAGCTCGTTAGGTGACTGGTCCGACGAGGACCATCGGTCCGGTAGGTTGCGGCATGCCGCCCTCAGGTTCCAGCGTGACCGCGAACGCCTTGGCCGCCATTCCTTGCGGCAGTTTCACTGTCCAGGGATTAATCGGCCCGCCATCAATCAATCCAGCGCTGATGGGTTTGCCTTCCTTGGGGACCAGCCACAACTGGTAACTCTTATTCGCCGGCGCCGGTTCCACCCACCCGTCGCACATGGCCATGCCCATTTTCGAGTTGTACATCACGCGGACATCGCCCTTGGGCATGCCTGGTTGCGGAGCAAGCGCGACGGAAACGGTATCCTTTGATTCCAACAGCGCTTGCGCGTGCAAAGCTTCATCAAGCTGCTTTTGTTGCCGCTGCAGTGTGGCCTGCTGCTGACCCAACTCGCGGCTGAGCCGTTCGTTTTCCTTGCGCAGATGAGTCGTCACGAAAAAAAGGAGAATGCACGCTGGCACAAGCACCGCAGCCCACCATCGGCCGAAGAATCCGCCAGCCCGTTGCGGCTCGCGTCGCGCGTGCTTCACTCCGGCGCTTTGGGCGGCCGCGTGCACTTGGCGCATCAGCCGCTCTCGCACTGCTGCAGAGGGCTCCACGCGAGGCGCCGAGAAAGCAAGCAGAGTGATGCGCCCGCGCGCTTCCGCCAGCTTCTTCGCGCACTCGGCGCACGTAGGCACGTGCGATTCGATCGCAGCCTTCTCTTCACCTTCCAGAATGCCCAGGGCGTAAAGGTCGAAGTCTTCTGGCCGAGTTGGATGTCCGTTCATGACAATAAATTCCGTTTCAAACTTTCCACCGCCGTGCGAATCCGCGTCTTCACTGTGCCAAGCGGATCGCCTGTCCTGCTTGCAATCTCGCTATGCGTCAATCCTTCAAAATATGCCAACTCAATCGCGGCGCGCTGCTCTGTTGAAAGATTTTCTAAGGCGCCCTTCACGCGTCCGAGTAATTGCTGCTGCGTTATCGCATTTTCCAAATTTACCGGCACGATGACGCTGGTCTCGAGCAGCTCTTCGCCATCGCTCGGATTGTGCCGCCGCAGCCGCGATATGGCCCGGTTGCGCGCGATCACCACGAGCCATCCCGGCAGTGAGCCGCGAGCGGGATCAAATTGCGCAGCGTTCATCCACAGCTGAAAGAAAACATCCTGCAAAATTTCCTCGGACGCTTGCGTATCGCGAAGAATGCGGTTCAGAAGCGAGGACAGCAAAGAGGCGTAGCGGTCGTATAGCGCGGCGAGCGCCGACTCGTCCCGCTGGACGATTTTCTGAATGAGCGCCGCGTCCGAGGCCCTCAACTCTGTTCCCGTTTGACCGCTCACCAGGCTCTGGCGACTCCATTATCTAAAGTACGCGCGAGACAGGCTCTCCGGATGTCAGCAGAGCCGCAAGCTACCGAAGACTGCGGTGTGCACCTGCAAGTCCGATGCCCCAAGCGCCGCGCGCAGAGTAGCTTGCGAGGGCTAGGCCGTCAATCCGGTATTTCCCTCGCGCGGGTGCTCACCTCGAACTCTCCTCTGCCAACCTGATTCTGCCTGTTAAGTCTTTTACATACAGTTAGATAAGGGATAAAGGCTTCTAGGATCTGCCGGATAATTATGAACTAAGTGGCTTTAAATCTCTCACTTTGTCAGCAGTTTCCATTGACATCCTTGGCGGCTTGGCTAAACTTCGACTCGCGTAAGACTTACGGCACCCAAACATTCGAAGAATTTCTGAGCGGCGAAGCAAAGCAGTTCGCTGCGTCGAAAGCACGACAGGAAGGAAGCTAGATGGCCACAGTCGCCAAAGCCGCACCGCAGCCGATTCCGCGCATTGCACCGCGCGAGGATTTGAATCCATACCGCATCGCGCAAATTCAGTTCGATATCGCGGCCGAATATTTGAAACTTGATCCGGGTCTTCGCCAGATATTGCGAACGCCCAAGCGCGTGCTGGAAGTGTCCGTGCCCACCAAAATGGACAACGGGCAGATCAAAGTTTTTACCGGATTTCGCGTGCAGCACAACATCGCGCGCGGCCCGGCAAAGGGCGGAATTCGTTATCACCCGGCGGTAACGCTGGACGAAGTGAAGGCGCTCGCCACCTGGATGACCTGGAAGACCGCCACCGTGAATATTCCTTACGGCGGAGGGAAGGGTGGCGTGATTTGCGATCCCAAGCGGATGAGCAAGTCCGAGCTTGAACGCATGACACGCCGATTCGCCTCGGAAATTTTTCCGATTATCGGGCCCGACCAGGATATTCCCGCGCCGGATGTTTACACCGATTCGCAGACCATGGCCTGGATCATGGACACCTACTCCATGACGAAAGGGCGCACGTCGCTCGGCGTAGTTACCGGCAAGCCAATTTCGATCGGGGGGTCGGAAGGACGAAACGAAGCGACAGCTCGCGGCTGCCTGGTAGCCGTGGAAGAGGCTTGTAAGGTCAAGAAGATGCCTCTGCGGGGCGCTAGTATAGCGATCCAAGGTTTCGGAAACGCGGGATCCATCGCTGCGCGTTTATTTGCCGAAAAGAAAGCGCGCGTGATCGCCATCAGTGATTCTCGCGGTGGCGTTTTTAATTCGCGAGGAATCGATCCGTTGAAAGCGGCGCGTTACAAAGAACGCTCAGGAACTGTTGTAGGTATGCCGGGGACTTCGCGCATTTCAAACGACGATCTGTTGACCATGAAATGCGATATTTTAATTCCTGCCGCGCTGGAAAACGTGATCACGCTAAATAACGCCGACCAAATCAAAGCGAAAATAATCGCCGAAGCGGCCAACGGCCCGACTACGCCCCATGCGGATGAAGTTCTGGCGCGCAAGGGCATCACCATGATCCCGGATATTCTGGCGAATGCCGGCGGCGTTACTGTGAGTTACTTCGAATGGGTGCAGGACCTGCAGAGTTTCTTCTGGTCCGAGAGCGAAGTAAACGCCAAGCTTGAGCTGGTCATGCGTCGCGCGTTCCACGAAGTGCACGAAATGGCGCGCAAGCATCGCACGCACATGCGAACCGGCGCTTATGTTCTTGCCGTTGGCCGTGTGGCGGACGCCACCCTCGTTCGCGGACTCTTTCCATAAAAATATGCCAGCTGACTCCGTTGTTCCAATCAGCCATCAACTTTGACCTCACTGAAAAACTTTCTCTTGCGCAGTGAGTAAGAACACGCGTACATTTTTGCTTAGCCGGTGCGCTCACGCGAAAAAGGGCAGCGCCGGCATATTTGTCTGCGTGACTTGCGCGAGGAAGTTGAGAATTGAACAACCACATAAATCACACTCCACCGATTCTTCTAACCATTGCTGGTTTTGATCCATCCTGCGGCGCGGGCGTGGCTGCAGACCTGAAAACTTTTGCTGCGCATAACTGCTACGGTGTTGCCGCCGTCACCGCGCTAACCGTACAATCCACACAAGGCGTGGTATCGGTGCACCCGACGCCGTCGGCCACTCTGCGCGCGCAACTCGATGCGCTAGTGGATGATGTGGCAATTGCGGGCGTGAAGATCGGTATGCTCACGAATCGCGGTAATGCATCTGCGGTCACCGAGTTTCTGGACAAACATAAATTCCAGCATGTCGTGCTAGATCCGGTTTTTCGTCCCACCGCGGGCAACGCCGAACTATTGGATACCTCCGGATTGAAATTCGTGCGTGACGAGTTACTGAAACGCGTGAGCCTGATCACTCCCAACCTGCCGGAGGCGGAATTTCTTACGGGCATGGAAGTGAAAGATTTGGCGGCCATGAAAACGGCCGGCCAGAAGTTAATTGAGATGGGTGCGCGAGCGGTCGTGGTTACCGGCGGTCATCTGGACAAACCGATCGACGTGTTTTGCATTGGAACGGAGGTAGAAACCTTTGCCGGCGACCATGTGAAGAGTCCGAACACGCATGGATCGGGATGCACTTTTTCCTCCGCGATCCTGGGCCAACTGGCTTGCGGGCAGCAATTGCGCGAAGCCGTAATTCTGGCGAAGGCCTACGTCACCAAGGCAATCGAGAAGTCCTATCAAATCGGTAAAGGCGCTGGCCCCCTGAATCAGCTTTTCCGCTTTCATCAGGAACAACCTTTGCGCGGCGTGCACGAAGTTCCGCAACACGGCATGCATCCAGCCGCAGAACCGGCCGCGCACTAAAACGTCAATTCAACAGCCGCCGATTTGTCAGCATCGCCTGGCATCGTAAAATCGTGAGCTGCTCGACTGTCTCTTCAGAGTTAAAAAATCTTGCCGAAGACAATTTGCGGAATTATCATCCCGACTGAATCTTGATCGAGGTGCGTCGTGAAGAAATACGTAGAAATCGTAATTGTGCTTGTTGGGATCCTACTTGGCACGCAAACAGTTTCTGCGCAGGAATGGTCACAGCCATGGGCTCGCGCGCGAATCGAAAAATCGCCGCGTCACAGTGAGTGGGTTACGGTGAAACACGATGGCCGAAGCGTGGACACACTGGTCGTTTACCCAGAATCAAAAGACAAGCGGCCGGTGGTGCTTGTGATCCATGAAATATTTGGATTGAGCGACTGGGCGCAAGAACTGGCAGACGAAGTCGCCGCGGCGGGATACATCGCGGTAGCGCCGGACCTTTTAAGCGGCATGGCGCCCAACGGTGGTCGCACAAAAGATTTTCCTAGCGGTGTTACCGAAGCGGTCAGCAAGTTGAATCCCGATCAGGTGACCGCGGACCTGAACGCTACGGCGGACTATGGCTTAAAGTTGCCGGCTTCCGACGGAAAAATTTATGTGGCCGGTTTCTGCTGGGGTGGCGCACAGAGTTTTCGCTTTGCAACCAACCGAGGAGACCTTTCGGCCGCGTTCGTTTTTTACGGCTCACCTCCACCCACAGATGACATGTCGCGCATAAAGGCGCCCGTTTATGGTTTTTACGCCGGGAACGATGTGCGCATCGACGCGACGATTCCGGACACCATCGCCGCTATGAAGGCGGCAGGAAAAACCTATGGCCCGGTGACCTACGAGGGCGCCGGTCACGGTTTTATGCGCGCCGGAGAGGCTCCGGACGCGAGCGAAGCCAACAAGAAAGCCCAGGAAGAATCGTGGAAACGCTGGAAAAGCCTGCTTGCACACTGATTTGTTCTAGCGTCGATAAACGATCTTGCCGGCCACAATGGTAGCCATTGGCGCGCCGCGAAACTCACGGCCATCGAACGGAGTGTTACGCGATTTGCTCGGTGACTCAGCTGTTCGATAGGTCCATGCTTGCTCGGTCGAAAAAATCGTTAAATCCGCGGGCTCATCCGCTGCGATTTTTCGCTCAATGCCCAGCACTCGCGCAGGACCTGTTGTAAACAGCTCAACCAAACGCATCACCGAAATTTTCGCGGGACGCACGAGTTCGCTCAATGTAAGGGCGAGAGCAGTTTCAAAACCGATAATTCCAAAGGGTGCACGGTCGAATTCAACGTCCTTGCTCGCAGGATGATGCGGTGCGTGGTCGGTGGCGATGGCATCCACAGAACCGTCGGCCAAGCCTTCGATGAGCGCGGCGCGATCTTCGGAGGAGGCCAGCGGCGGATTCATTTTGTAATGCGAGTCGTAGCGTACGTCTTCGTCGATGAGCGTGAAGTGGTGCGGGGTGACCTCGCAGGTGACCTGAAGACCTTGCTGTTTTGCCGCGCGAACATATTCGAGCGAAGCGCGAGTGGACATGTGAGCAATGTGTAAACGTGCGCCCGTAAGAGTTACAACTTCCACGTCACGTCCCACACAAATGGATTCCGATTGCGCGGGGATGCCCTTTAGACCCAGGCGAATGGAGCGAGGCCCTTCGCGCATTACCCCACCGGCGAATAACGAAGGATCTTCGCAGTGGTCAATCACCGGCAGATCGAGAGCGCGGCAATAGTCCATTACCTGGCGCATCAGACGAGCGGTCGCCACGGGTTTTCCGTCATCGCTTACGGCGACGATTCCGGCTTCTTTCATCGCTGCGATTTCTGAAAGAGATTCGCCTTTGCTTCCTACCGAAGCAGCGCCGATGGGCCATACGCGCACCGTGCCGGCTGCGGCGGCGCGTTCCACGATTCCGCGCGTAACCGAGGCGTTGTCATTTACAGGTTGCGTGTTCGGCATGGTGCACACGGCGGTAAAACCTCCGCGTGCGGCGGCGCGCGTGCCGGTTTCAATTGTTTCGGAAAGCTCCTGGCCAGGCTCTCGCAAGTGGCAATGCAAATCGATGAAGCCGGGCGCGACGATCATGCCGGCGGCATCGAAAATCTCCACGTGGGAAGCGGTGAGATCCGCGCCGAGTCGTACAATTCGAGGGCCGTCGACCAGGATATCCAGCGTTGCATCGGTGTTGCTTGACGGGTCCAGAATCCGGCCATTTTTAATCAGCAGCATTATTTATCCTTGCCGGCCATTCCGGGCCCGCTAGCAGGTTCCGACGCAGCGCCGCCCACAAGATGGTAGAGAAGGGCCATGCGAACCGCGAGACCGTTGGTCACTTGGTCGAGAACGCAAGATTGCGGGCCATCGGCCACGCTGGGGTCGATTTCTAATCCGCGAATCATTGGCCCGGGATGCAATACAAGCGCATCTTTTCCCGCCAGTCGCAGGCGCTCGGGCGTAAGTTGAAATTGCAAAATGTATTCTTCGGGGGCCAGCGCAGGTTCATGGATGCGCTCGGTCTGTACCCGTAGCACGATAATGACACCCACGCCGTCGAGGGCTTCGTCAATGTGCGATACGCGGCGAACATCCGCCGCGAGCGATTCTAATTCGCGCGGCACCCACATGGCTGGTCCGCAGAGGGTGATTTGCGCGCCAAACTTGCTTAACAAATGAATATTCGAGCGCGCCACGCGGGAATGCAGGATGTCGCCAAGAATCGTGACCCGCAATCCGTCGAGCGTATTTTTGCGATCGCGAATCGTAAGAGCATCGAGCAGCGCTTGGGTAGGGTGCTCATGCGTGCCGTCTCCGGCGTTCACAACCGGAATCCCCAGACGTTGGGCTATGAATTCCGAAGCTCCCGAAGAGCTGTGGCGAATTACGATACCGTCAGGACGCATGGCTTCCAGCGTCCAGACGGTGTCGAGGAGCGATTCCCCTTTCTTCAAACTGGAAGATTCCGCTTGCAAGTTCATGGTGTCGGCGCCGAGCCGGGCAGCCGCGGTGGCAAAACTAATGCGGGTGCGTGTGGAATTTTCGAAAAAGGCCAGGGCCACGGTTTTGCCGCGTAAGGTCGCAAGTTTTTTTAGCGGATGACGCTGGAATTCCTGGAAGGGCTTGGCTTGATCCAGAATAAATGAAATTTGCTCGCGGGTAAGGTCTTCGATTCCAAGCAGGTGTTGCAGACGCTGCAGCACGTTTTCCCTTTAATGCCGTTTTCTCCGGGCCTCCCAAAGGATTGCCGGGTTTTTCAAGAAACGCGATCCACCAGCATCACGCGTTCTTCGTCATCAATTTCCATCAAGCGGACTTCCACAATCTCTGTGTCGCTGGTTTCCACGGTGCGGCCGACAAAGGAAGCCTCGATCGGGAGTTCGCGGTGCCCGCGGTCAATCAAGACACAGAGCCGGATGCGTTTGGGGCGTCCGAGGTCAAAAAGGCCGTTCATTGCAGCCCGGATCGTGCGGCCGGTATAAAGCACGTCGTCGACAATCACCAGGTCCCGGTCATCGACTGGGAAGTCGATCTCGTTGGAGTGAAAGACCGGTTGCGGACCTACTGTCGAGAGGTCGTCGCGGTAGAGCGTGATATCGAGGGTGCCAACCGGAACTTCGACGCCGGAGGAAGCGAAGATGGTTTTCGCCAAGCGCTGGGAGAGGGGAACACCACGGCGGCGCACGCCGATCAAAGCCAAATCGTTCGTCCCACCACTCTTTTCGACAATTTCATGGGCCAGTCGCTGGAGGGTGCGGCTCATTTCTTCCGCAGAAAGCAATTGTCTTTTTTCTACGACGCGCATTCTGGCACGCCATCCTAGCATAGACCGCGGAATGTTCGCAGCCGCGGAATAATACCGCAGACGCTCCGAAATCGGGGTGGCGTCTCAGTCTGAATTCTGTCGCTTAGGAGGAAGCATTGTCTAGCCCGTCTGGACTTTCATCCCGTCGAGCTTCCCGCTTGAGAGCAGTATTCATGGCTTTGAAACATGCTTCTGTCGCGGATAGAGTGCCGCTCAGAAGACGGCGCTCGCTGGAATAGATGTGGCCTAAGTGCTAGACTAACGATCGTGAATGCGCCGCAGCCGGCAAGAGTGTCCCAACGGCCCGCGGGAGTTGACCTTCGAGTCCACGTCGGCGCCCTCCAGTTTAAAAACCCCATTATTGCCGCCAGCGGCACTTTTGGTTACGGAATCGAATTCGCTCCCATCGTCGACTTGAACCGGTTGGGGGCAATGGTTGTCAAGGGTCTCTCGCTCGAGCCCATGGCCGGTGCACCCCCTCCCAGGATCTGCGAAACATCGAGCGGAATGGTAAATGCGATCGGGCTGCAGAATATCGGCGTGCGGGCATTTATCGCCGAGAAGCTGCCAGAGCTGCGACGTCGGAAGGCTACCGTTGTGGCAAACGTGTTCGGGTGCACCATCTCAGACTACGTCGAGGTTATCCGGATTCTTGAAGACACCGAGGGGGTAGCGGCATACGAGTTAAACATCTCCTGTCCCAATGTGGAACACGGCGGGGCTGAGTTCGGAGTTGACCCAGTACTAACAGCGGAGGTCGTCCAAGCCGCTCGGAAGGCAGCCCGCAGACCTCTTTGGGTTAAGCTATCCCCCAACGTTAATAGGATTGGACTTACCGCTCGTGCTGCCGAATCCAGCGGAGCTGACGCGCTGGTGATTGCGAACACCTACCCGGCATTGTGTATAGATGCACACAACCGGAGGTCACGCCTAGGTAGTACGACGGGTGGGTTGTCGGGTCCGGCCATAAAACCTATAACTATGAGACTGGTTTACGAAGCCGGTAAGGTAATAAAAATACCGATTATAGGGCTTGGTGGTATTGAGAGCCCGGCCGATATAGTCGAATATATACTGGCTGGTGCCTCAGCAGTTGAGATTGGCACATCGAGCTTCGTGGACCCTCGGGCCGCAGAGACGCTTTTGAGGGGATTAGAAAGGTGGTGCGAAGACAATAGAGTTCCTGAAATCAGCAAGTTACGAGGTGGTATAGAGGTTGCTGGAACAGGCTCTAGATAGTACAATTTACTGATTCAAAAAAGGTTAGGAGATCATGAAAGCAAAAATTTTCGTAGTGCTCGAATCGGTGTTTTTAGGATTGGGTCTGCTTGCGTTCACTCCGTCGGTGAACCCTAGGACTG
>Ga0209420_1000126_pt1 | contig 47021 bp, 35 predicted proteins | sample BlaSpr_A8_OM1_O1_FD_187972 | JGI IMG/M metagenome (GOLD analysis project Ga0209420, IMG submission 187972) | Forest soil microbial communities from Thunder Bay, Ontario, Canada - Black Spruce, Ontario site 2_A8_OM1_O1 (SPAdes) (version 2) | ecosystem: Environmental > Terrestrial > Soil > Boreal... | reverse complement strand
TGGCCGCTACACCTGATGTGGCGCGCGATCTGCAGCGCCAGATCGCTGCGCAGCGCCTGGACGGTGCGGGCATCGGTATTAGCGGTCATAGTGTATTCACTATAACATTAGCGAATACACTACGGCAAGCGGGAGATCGAGTTGGTTTGCCTGCTTGGTGTCCTTTGTGTTGCTTCGGCGAAACCATTGCGTGAAATTCGTCGAGCACTTTGCGACGTTTCTCTCGTGAATCTGTGTAAGCTGTTGACATGAAGGCGCACAACTCGCTCCTAATTTTTCTGCTTTCGTTCGCCGCTCTGCCGTCGCATACTCAAAATTCGACTGTAAACGCCTCTCAGGTGGTAGACCGGTGGCGGGCTGCGGTGCATTCCGACAAGGCTTCGCACACGGCGCTGATCACAGCAGTCTCGACTGAGGACGGAATTGCGGGAACGGTACAGGATTGGATCTCAAGTACAGATTTTCGTCGCGAAGTTCAGCGCAACGTCGACGAGTCGCAACTGCTGCTGACGAAGCAGCGAAAAGAGCGTCGCGACTGGAATGGCTGGGTGCGAAAAGTCGAAGGACAGGAGCTAGAGCGATTTACCACTGGAGTTGATGAAGAGAGGGTCATAGCCTTCGGTCCGCCACAGGAGATGGGATCGGCAGAAGTGTCGGAGAGCAGCGATCATTCGGCTTATCTACTGCGGTACAAGCCCGAAGGCGGCTGGACAACTACGTGGTACATCGACGCGAAGACGTTTCTGCCGCTAAAGTCCGTGCGTCCTGGAGAAGATAGCGAGATCACAACCACGTATTCCGATTGGCGCAGTGCCAATGGATTGATGACACCATGCCATACGGTTGTGACCGAGACGGAAAAGCCCAACTACAGGCGGGACTGCAAACCCGTTCAATACAAGAGCACGCTGTCGAAAGACACCTTTGCGCCGCTCGTTCCGGAGCCATCGGACGCGACGCTGGCTCCCAATGCGCCGCCTATTCCGTTCACGATGGAGGCAAACCATATTGTATTCAACGTGTCTGTCAATGGACGGCCTCCAATCGGATTCATCCTCGATACGGGGGCGGATCAGAACGTGATCAACTCGACTCGCCTCGAAGACTTGGGTCTGCAGACCTACGCGAAGACGACAACGACCGGCGGCGGAAACTCGGCGGAATACGCCTATGCGGCCGGAGCGACATTCACGCTTCCAGGAGTTGAACTTCGCAACCAGCATGTATCGGCCCTTGATCAGACAGGCTTGGAGCGCGCATTGGGGGTGAAGCTCGGGGGAATTCTTGGCTACGACTTCATCAGCCGCTTCGTGATAGATATTGAATACGAGAATCAATTAATCACACTGCACGATACTAAGACGTGGAAATACTCAGGAACTGGCGTGATGGTGCCGATGATGTTCGACAATGGAATTCCACACGCGTATGGCTCGATTGGAGTTCCGACTAAGCCGGAAATTCCTGCATATTTCGTCGTGGACTTCGGAGCGGCCGAAACAGCGACACTGACCTCGGCGTTCGTCATGTCGAACGATCTAATGCGGCTCGCACAGACAAATGCAATTGTGAACCGGCCAGCGGGGCTCGAGAGCCAGTTCTTTGCACAGAATAACGTGCGCGGCAATCTGCGGCGACTTACGATCGGGCAGCTGACCCTGAACAATGTTCCGGTGAACCTGTCGGTGAACGCGAAGGGAGCATACGCTAGCACTAATTTCTCAGGAACGGTGGGTGAGAGCATCTACTCGCGATATCACTGTTATCTCGATTATTCGAACGACCGCATCATCCTCGAGCCAACATCGGAAGCGAACAAGCCATTCCCCGAGCGCGAAACCTATGGGCTGACGTTGCTTGCATCCGGTGCGGACTTGCGCACGTACACGGTCGCGGCGGTGCGTCCGGGATCGCCGGCGCAGGCCGACGGCTTCGAGAAAGGCGACGTGATCTCAGGCAAGGACGGCAAGAAGGCCAGTGAGTTTACGCTTCGCGAATTGCGCGACAGCCTGAACCACGCGGGACAGCATCACGCGTTTGAAGTGCAACGGAGCGGAGAGCGGTGGACGACAGACCTGGATGTCCGGCTGGTTTCAATCGAACATTGAGTTTTGTGCCATTTTCATGGCCACGCGAGGGCTCTCTTAGCGACGTCCGGATGGTCGGCAAATCTGACCTTCGCGGATTAAGGTAAGAGTTGCTCGTCATCCAACCGGAATCGAACCCAGTCTTTTCCGTTGATGACGAGTATCGCCTGATAGCGTCAGTTGACTTGCAGCTTCGCGAACTCGGCTTTGGCTTTCTTCAAAATGGGGAGGTCCGGATCGGCATTTTTCCAATTTGTAAACAGGGCCTCGTAGGCAGCGCGGCTTGGCAACCTTCCGTTGCAGGGCGTGGGCACGAGCCAGGCGTTGAACGTGGAGAGTGTTGGGTGTTGAACGTGATAATCAAGGCTGCTGTCTGAATGTCGGACTGCTGCCGGGGCCGGTGAAGCGTTCAGGCACTGTCTTTTCCGCTGCTCCAGGATATAGCGACCTTCGTCAAGCTCGGCTCGCGCCCGTCCGAATCAAGCCGGGCGCGACATTCGCTTCGCTCCGGCGCCAATGAACTTCTTCTGTTTTTTCGCCGAACGAAACACCGTGAAGGATTTCAGCAATAATCTCCGCCGTCTGAGAGACGGTCATTCCAGAGCGGTTGAAGAAGAGATTACCGTCCGCAAATGCGACGTTGCCGCTTTGCACGGCTTGCAGTTCCTGCCACCACGGGTATCGCTGCAGTACACTTTGTTCCCGTAGACTCCGCTCCAAGTTAAATCCGCAGGGAGCTACGATCAGGTATTCGGGATCGGCATCGCGAAGCTGTTCGGGCGGGATGGCGGCCGAGTATTCGCCTTTCTTGCCAAGCAAGAGGTTGCCATTCGCGATGTCCACAAGTTCGGGACCCCAGTTTCCCATCGCGAATAGAGGGTCTGCCCACTCCAACATGACCACGGTGGGACGCCTCAACCGCGCGGCTTTATCCCTGACCATATCCAAGCGCTGCCGCTCGCGGCGAACGAGGGCGTTGCCCTGTTCGCCCATACCAAGCTGTTGGGCAATCCGCAACATGCCATCAAAAATCTCTTCCAAAGAGATGGCGGACAGGGACAATTGCCGGGCTCCATGTCCGCAGCTTCGCTCCACATCGCCGGGGGTGACGGCACAGACTTCACAATGCGATTGCGTGATCAGTAGATCGGCGCGTAACTCGCGAATCAGTTCTCCGTGAACGTGATACAGCGGTTCGCCGGCTTGGAGTCTGCGCCGAACCTCCCGGTCAATTTCTCCGCTCGAAACCGACACATCAAACGCGGGATCGCTGCAGGCCGGGAGCCGCCGCACCCATACCGGGTTGTCGCACTCGTGCGATCGCCCTACGAGCATCTCGCCCGCGCCCAGGGCCCACACGATTTCCGTAGCGCTCGCCAATAGAGAAACAATGCGCACGCTATGCAGCTTCTCCTGTCGGTTGGTATAGCCGGTGAATGAGAGCGTACCCACCGAATATCGCAGTGGTGTAAAAGGCATCTCCTAAAATCTGATTCCGGTAGAAGGGTATGCCGGCCAGGAAACAGGCCGACAGCCCAGCGATCGTGTGCGGATACATATTGCCGGTCGCCCAGACCATGAGATTAGTGATAAGGAAGAAGGAGAGACTGGAGACAACGGCCGCAGCAGCAATCACTCCGGCGCCACTTCGCTCACGAATCAACTTGCCGAGAAACACCGGGATCAGCGCAGCCGCATACACGTACCAGAACCCGGAGTAGAAACCGAGAACCGCATCGCTCAAAGCAAGCGCGAGCAGAGTTGCCAAAACACCGGTGCTAACCTTTCGGGCATGGCTCCCTGCGAACAGACTGATAGCCACCATCGGAGTGAAATTCCATGGGTGCGGAACCAGTCGCGCGCACGCACCCAAAACGACCACCACGATCCACAAGCGTTTTGGCATCTCAATCCTGCTTTATCCTCCGATTATTGTACTGCCTCGTCGTTCGCTGGCCGCAAAAAACATCCAGTAGCCGCGAAAAGAGACATAGTGCGCTGCTCCAGCGGTAACTCAGGGTTTTGAACCATCCGCGAGAGGGGCCAAATACCGTCCGCGGGGCTCAGCGCGCTGCACGAGTTTTTGGAAGATATTGCGTGGATGCCCACATGATTTGCAAGGCTGTCGAAGAAGGCAATTCTGGAAGAGCTAGACAAGTTGCGAGCAATTGGCATTTGTAACGACTGTCCTACCCCCCCCAACAAGGGGAAACTGTCTCGCATCTCCCTTGTTGATTGGATGGAGAGCTGCTGATTGCTAGGCCTTCGCCCCAGATCACGCATCCTAGACTCTACGCGTAGGTTATAGTCGCAATGAGACAGATGAATATGAAATCCTTGAAAACCCCAACGCTTCGTCTTTGTAGTGTCCTTCTTGTTCTGTTGCAACTCGGCTTCGCACAAGAGGCCAGTTTCCGTATCACGCCTCTGCGTCCTGTGGAGGAGTTGCGGGCAGAAGCGCTCGTGGCACAGCCGCCACCTGAGCAGGGAACTTTCCTCAAACCCGATCTGGTGGAGTTGGTCAACCTCGAGGCCACGATCAAGCTCGACATCCGCTACGCGACCACGAACAATTTTCTGAGCACGCCCGTCTACACCCAGGCACGCGCCTTCCTTCAACGGCCAGCAGCGGAGGCATTGCTTCGCGCCCATCGCGAACTCAAGGCTCAGGGATACGGTTTGATCATCCACGATGGCTATCGCCCGTGGTACGTCACGAAAATCTTCTGGGACGCCACGCCCAACGACAAAAAGATTTTTGTCGCTGATCCGGCGGCGGGCTCCAAGCATAACCGCGGATGCGCCGTGGACCTGTCCTTGTACGATTTGAAAACGGGCAAGGAAGTGAAGATGCCCAGTGGCTACGACGAAATGACCGATCGCGCCTTTGCCGACTACGCCGGCGGCACAGCCGACGAACGCGCTCGCCGTGCTCTTCTGCGCCAAGCCATGGAAAAACAGGATTTCAAGGTTAACCCCAAGGAATGGTGGCACTTCGACTATAAGGATTGGAACCGGTATCCAATCCTGAATGTGAAGTTCGAAGATCTCGGACAGTAGAGATGTTGCCACCGCTCAGCGCCGGGAGGCATTAGTCAATTTTGGCAGCTTCCAGCGATTGATCACCCGCTCATATGTCGGCTCCGGCAGTTGTACCAGCAACGGCTTGCGCGCCGGATCAAGCCAGGTAAGGAGGGTTTCCAGTTCGGTTTGCGGCATCGCCGTGCATCCAGCCGTGCCCTGATCGTGGCTATGCCAAATATGGAGAAAGACGCACGACCCGCCTCCCGGCTCAGGCGGATTGGCGTTGTCCACCGTCACGATGCCATTGTGATCTACGACGATCCCCCATCGGTACGACTCACCGACGGTTCGCATGTGCTCTGAGCTGTTCCAGTCGGAAGCGACGACAGAGCGATCCACGATGCGGTTATAGTACTTCGAGCCACTGTCGTCGACGCACTCGATCGATGGGGTCAGGTTCAGGTAGGGCATCTTTAGTCCCCGCAGTGGCTGAGAAGCGTAGCCGAATGCAGTGCCTATCGCGAAGGCGCCGGCGGGAGACTTGCCGTCTCCTTCTCTCTTGACCGGGTCGGATGTGACGCGGAAATCGGAATCATCGGTCGCAAGCACGCCGATTCCCCAGCCCAAGCCATTCTTGCCGACGACAATGGAAATCGACTCGCCCACCGGACGCCACTTTTCATGCGTAGTGGCGCGCTCATATCGCTGCAACTGTCCTTCTACCGCGTTCCAGCTCGACGTTGTGACCACGATCGTCTGTGTGGAACGTGCCAGAGGGTCGGGCGGGAAAGTGCGGGCCCGAGTCGAGCCAGACGCATACCAGCCTACTACCAACAGAAGACAAAGGAGAATGGAGGCCGATTTCATTAAGAACAATTGTAAGCGCTGAAGAAGACACGCAATCGTAATCTCTGCCTTTTCTTGCAGGATGATTTCTATGAGTGCCATCGCCTCTCCGTCGGCTGGACAGGGATGGTACCGGAGCAGACTACAACTTTCCGGCAGACAATGTTGGGACGTAATACACCCATAAGCGACACAGCCTCTTGAGACAATATGATCCCAGGACAGGCGCTTCGATTTTCACCCTGGCGTAATATCCTGCGGGATACAACGTTCCTGGCCACGCTCACGGTTCAGATCCACTAATCTACGCAACACGCGGGTATGGCGATCTCTGCGGGTCGAAGCCTCTGGATGCCCTCCTCATCTTGCCGTTTGGATTCCCGCAGGAACACGGCACCGAAATTCGATGCGGACGCTCTATCTGAGACGAGGTCTTCTTCCAAATGCTCCGGAGTCCTGCGCCGAGGACGTTCCAGAGAGCTTTCCGCATAGAAGTGGGGACGAGCTTCGAGGTTTGGCGAAGGCAGGTGCGTCTGAGGAAAGCAATGGAGCTGCTAGTTCCCCGGCATTTCCCGGAAAATGTTTGAATCTGTCGCGGAGAGGACTTCATCCAACCCATCACTTCAAATATCGCTTTCAAGCGACACCGGAGGCTGCTTTGCTTGCGGCATGATTGTGGAGTTGAGCGACGAATCACTGCTACTATCCGTTGCGCCTCTCCGAGCGATCGATAGATCATGGACCGATTTAGCAGCCAGGATTTGCTTTTACCAAACTTTACCAAGTCCTCATAGCTTCTTTATGTGCTCGGCGATATGCTGGCTTCAGGCGGCGCGTGGAGGAAGTTGCCAAGCACACGATGTCGGTATCTTGCGCCATGCTGCTTTCTGAAGACAGCACGATGCGAACGCAGGCGGAAGACGCTCTGCGCAATAGCGAGGAGCGAATCCGCTTAATCCTCGACTCCGCCACGGAAGCGATCTGTGGCTGCGATCCAGAAGGCACTTGTCTTTTCTCAAATCCTTCGGCGGCGCGCATACTCGGATACCACGATCCCGCGGAATTAATCGGGAGAAACATGCATGCACTGGAGCACCATACCCGAAAAGACGGTACCCCATATCCACTTGAAGAATGCCCCATCTATATAGGCTTTCAAAAAGGCGTGAGTGTCCATCGAGACGATGAGGTTTATTGGAGAAAGGATGGCACGAGCTTTCCCGTAGAGTATTGGTCTCATCCAGTCGTTCGGGAAGGTAGAACCCTGGGGGCGGTGATAACGTTCATTGACATCACGGAACGGAAACAAGCGGAGGCGGCGCTCCGAAAAAGTGAAGAGAAGAATCGCATCCTGCTTCAGATAAACAATGCCATCATCACGAATTTGACTCAGCAGGCACTCCTGCATTCTATTTCCGAGGCCTTGCATCCGGTCTTCCCATTTGACCGATGCGCGATTACCCTCTATCAGCCGGAGAGAGATTCTTTTCGTTTCCTTGCCGTGGAGGGAGATCTGTTCTCGGACTACTTTAAGACGGGGCTGGAGCTTAGCCGCAAAGAGACCTGCGGCGGTTGGGTATTCGAGCATTTGCAACTTCTCGTGCGCCGCGATCTTGAAAAAGAGCAGCAGTATCTCAATGAGCGCCGCCTTGCCGCAGAGGGTATCCAGTCGATGTGCGTCGTGCCCCTGGTTTTCCAGGGAAAGTGTATCGGCACGCTCAGCTTGGTGAGCCGGGAAAAGGATCGGTATTCGGATGAGGACGCCATGTTCTTGCAGGAAGTGGCGAACCAGGTCACATTGGCGATTCAAAACATGCGGTCCTACCAGGAAATTGACAGCCTGAAGGCTAGGTTGGAGAAGGAAAACGTTTATCTCCGGGAGGAACTGCGCGCGGAGCACAACTTCGAGGAAATCGTGGGCAATAGTCCAGCACTCCTCAAGGCGCTCCACGCCCTCGATCAGGTCGCTCCCACAGATTCAACCGTGCTCATTTACGGGGAAACGGGGACGGGGAAGGAACTCGTGGCGCGCGCGATCCACAGCCGCAGCGCCCGCAACGGCCGTGCCCTGGTGAACGTGAACTGTAGCGCCATCTCGGCTGGTCTGGTGGAGAGTGAACTGTTTGGCCATATGAAGGGGGCCTTCACGGGGGCGCTGGAGCGGCGCATCGGCCGCTTCGAACTTGCTCACGGCGGCACGATCTTCCTGGACGAGATCGGGGAGCTGTCGCTGGAGACGCAAGTGAAGCTCCTCCGCGTTTTGCAAGAACACGAGTTTGAGCCGGTAGGGAGCAGCCGCTCTTTGCGCGTGGACGTGCGCGTCATTGCCGCCACGAACCGCAACCTCAGCGAAGCAATACAGGCGGGCCGCTTCCGCTCAGACCTCTTCTACCGCCTCAACGTATTTCCCATTGAGCTTCCCCCTTTGCGAGAGCGCCGATCCGACATTCCCCAGCTAGTGGCTTTCTGCATATCCCGGTTCTCGAAGCGGTTAGGGAAGAAGATCGAGGGCGTTTCACGGGAATCGATGGAGAACTTGGTGAACTATCCATGGCCCGGAAACATTCGGGAGCTGCAGAACGTCATCGAGCGAGCAGTCGTCTTGTCAGTGGATTCGACTCTCCGGCTGGACCGCGACCTTATGCCGGTTGCTGGCTCTACAAAAGGCATGGCGGCTCCGGAGACAGATGCTCCAGATCATCGCCCGGATCACCGCAACTCTCCGCAGCCACTCCTAACGCTGGACGAGGTAGACCGAAACCACATCCTCAGCGCCCTTCAACATACCGGTGGAGTGGTGGATGGTCCAAAAGGTGCCGCGAGGATCTTGAACCTCCATCCAAACACGCTTCGCCATCGGATGGATAAACTCGGGATCAAAGGACCTCGTCACCGCCCATCGTAGTTCCTTCTACACTCACTTGGCGTGATTACCATATGCGGTGGTTCCACCTCAGTCCAGCCCCCTGGAGGAGACAGCAGTCTGCCCATCCCTGGGAGCCGGACGGCAAACGACACATGGCGGCAAGCGTCGCAACCTATTGATTCTAGTTGATTCGAGATAAAAATTTGGACCGGGCGATCTCGGTAGATCCCGGGAATCGCTCCGACCTGGCCTGATTTTGTGAAGGGCATGTCAATTGCTTTATCAAGTCGAGAGGAGATGTGAATCGCGATGGTGAGGGTCACGGTTGTCGAGTCCTCAAGGAGTGCCGTGAACCTTCGGGTAGAGGGTCGGATAACAGGTTCCTCGGTCGAGGAGCTCCGCAGAGCATGCGAGGTGCATACTTTCGCCGATGAGGTTCAATTGTCCCTCGATCTGGCGGACGTTTCGTTCGCCGATGTCGCGGGGATCGTACTCCTCAAGGAACTGCGCAGTCGCGGTGTCGGTCTTGTGCGCATAAACCCGTTTATGTCGGAACAGCTCAAAGATGGGGCATCATCTGACGAATCTGGAGTCACCTAAGGAGTGCATGCGATGCCGAAGGAAAGGGCTCTTCCTCTGTGAACTTCGGCCAATCGCGAATGGAAGGAGGCTTTAATGCTGAAGCAAGCAGTGTCTAAAAGGCGGTTGTTGCCAGCTGGATCTTTGCGGAGCAGGCCATGGGATCTTCCCATTCTGGAGCCGCTCTCCGCTACGAACAGCAGCGTCGCCTTCATCTCCCACGATCTTCGGCATCCCTTGACCGCCATCCTTGCCAATGCGGAGTTTCTCACCCGCTCAGATCTTAGCGAGATGGAAAAGAGCGATTATTACCAGGAAATCCGTTGGGCCATCGACCGCATGAATGAGATGGTCGCTTCCTTGTTGGAGTGCTCCAAGAGTCGTGACACACTTTGGCCTGCCATCGGAAACATCGTGGACACAGTCGAGCGTGCGATTCGGATGACAAGTGTGGCACAGGAGTTCCGCCACATCACGATCACACATCATCATGAAGGCCTGTCCGTGGGCTGGTTCGATTCCAGCCGCCTCGAACGAGTGGTCGCCAACCTCGTCCTGAATGCTTGCGAGGCGGTTTCGCCGGACTCCGGACAGATCGTCATAACCACGACCGGAAATCGATCCTACTTGCAAATTATTATCTGGGATAACGGCCCTGGCATTCCCCCGAAGATCCAGGACTCCCTTTTTCAACCCTTTGTGAGCTACGGAAAGGCAGAAAGCTGCGGGCTGGGCCTCGCCATAGCAAAGAAGATCGTCGAGGATCATGGCGGGGTGATCCATCTTGATGGGAGAAGTGAGACCGGAACTTTATTCAAAATCACGATTCCCTTTGCCATTCCGGAGGGAGCAATTAAGTGAATATGACTGTAGACTCGGCAGAACTCGCAGCGACGGAAGTGGCATGCGATGACCTGGACCTTGTCCACGCCAGCAAGAACGGGGATATTGCCGCTTTCGAACAACTCGTAAAGCGATACGATCGCAAACTTCTCCGAATCGCTCAAAGCGTCACGCATAACAGGGAAGATTCCCAAGAGGCGGTTCAAGACGCCTTTTTGAAGGCCTTCCAGAACTTGGGCGAATTCCGAGAGGAATCCAAATTCTCAACCTGGCTGATTCGCATCACTTTGAACCAGTCGCTGATGAAGCTGCGAAAGCAACGCGCCACAAGAGAGGCGTCCCTGAATGAGGATTTTCAGGCCGAGGGTGACATACTGCCAATCGATGTCACCGACTGGGCCCCTAATCCTGAACAGCTCTACTGGGCATCTCAATTACGAGACATTCTGATCAAGTGTTTGGAAAAGCTAAGCCCAATCTTGCAGACGGTCTTTGTGCTGCGGGATATCGAAGGACTTACCATAGAACAGACAGCAGAAGTGCTGAACGTGAGTCAGACGGCCGTGAAAGCGCGGCTATGGCGTGCTCGGATGCAGCTTCGCGAAAGTCTGACCAAGTACTTCAGAAGGCAAACAGACGCTCTGCGAAAGCAGTTATTCCCCTCAGGCAGAAAAACAGGTCGGATTCTCGGCCTCTTTGCCGAGTGCTTGCGTAACTCAACATCCCGGGGCCGCTCGGCCAATGTCGCCGAGCCGGACCTGCAGGCGGTGACTTGTACGGCGCCGAGCGGCGCGGTGGAATTGTCGCTCACCCATGTTTGATTCGCACTGATATCGCAGACGATACCCGGCAGTACTCTCCGCTCCACAGTTCCAGTGAGGTCGAGGAGCTTCGTCCTGGCTGCTTTCGCTTTCATTGCCAGCGAAGCGCTCCGCCCAAACTTGCCTGCCCGGCCGGTCGGCCGCAGTTCGCGGGCATTCGCGAACTCTCGGATAATAGACGTAACAATTGGTGTGGGGTATCTCGGATGACGAGACTCAAGCTGCATGCCTCGACCGATGAAGCGCACCTTTGAGCGTTGAGCCGCCCGATGTGGAGCCGGCGATGATCACCAGAACCGGCTGCGGGCACTAGATCCTTTAGTGGATTAGCAACCGGCTATCAGTACCATTGATTTCCAACGAGTTACATCGGCCAGCGACTCTGTCATGGCAGAAGCCGCGGGATCGAGTCTCGCCGTCCCCGCCATTCATTCCAAACCATTTAGGAATGATTGGTACCAGAATAATCGTTTTCGCCGCGGAACAGTTTGGCCGGTTATTTTCGGCATGACTGGGCCAATCTATGCACGCGCCCTAAATCTTTTTATCCGTTTGAGTTACGTCCGCTCGGGCATCATGATTGGCCAGTTATGCCGACCAACCGGGAGTCAACGAATCCAGTAGAGCTTCCGCATCTATGTTTACCAATCGCGTTAGACTTTTGCGAATCAGTTTCACCGACCGTACAACTGGTATCCGGCGTAGAATTTACGACACGTGATTTGAGGAAAGATCTCTCGCAAGATGGCCGCCTTCTCTCAGTTCGAGGCATGTTGGCAGGACGCCCGCTACGGAGCCCGAATGCTGCGGAAGAACCCGGGCTTCACCGCCGTCGCCGTCCTCACTCTAGCCCTGGGCATTGGCGCCAATACCGCGATTTTCAGTATCGTGGATGCAGTCCTTTTGCGATCGCTTCCGTATCCTGATCCCAATCAACTTGTCCTCATGTTCGAGGTCCCGCTGCAACAGCCAGACGCTCTGTCGGGTATTTCCTACCGGGACTTCACCGAGTACCGCGAGCAGAACCGCGTGTTTAGCGAAATGGCCGGAAATTCATTTCACGATCTCACATTGACCGGCGCGGGCGAGCCATCCATCGTGAACACTGCGGCCGTGACGCCGGAGATATTTCCTCTGCTGAACGCAAAGCCTCTAGCGGGCCGCACATTGCTGCCCGAGGATGGCAAGCAAGGCGCGGCGCCTGTCGCTGTTCTGAGCGAAAATCTCTGGCGCAGCCGCTTCGGTTCCAATCCGGCTGTCATTGGCGAATCCGTCACTCTGGACATGCGTTCATTCACCGTTGTCGGAATCCTGCCGGCAAGCTTTCGCTATCCTGACGGCGCTCCCCCTCAGGACGTGTGGATTTCTGTTGCGCAGGACCCACTGTTCGGACCTCGGATGTCGCAGCCGGGTGCGCGTGTGCTGGTCGGGATCGGCCGGCTTAAGCCAGGCGTTTTTCTGGCGCAAGCTCAGGCCGAGATGAACACCATGGGCGCGCGGCTCGCCAGGGAATTTCCAGCAGAAGATTCAGGATTGACGATCCGGATTGAGCCCTATCGGCAGGTGGTGGTCGAAAACGTGAAATCCGCGCTGCTTATCTTGCTGGGCGCGGTTGGCCTGGTCCTATTGATCGCCTGCGCCAATATTGCGAACCTGCTTCTGTCGCGGGCCACTTCTCGCGGAAGAGAATTTGCAGTGCGAATCGCGCTTGGGGCGGGGCGCGCCCGCATTGTCCGGCAATTGCTGACCGAGAGCGCTCTTCTGGGATTGCTCGGTGGATTTGTCGGTGTGCTTCTGGCGGCTTGGGGTGTCTGGAGTCTCCGGTCTTTCTTGCCGTCCGGCTTGACCCAGATCAGTTCGATTCAAGTTGGAGGCTCGGTCTTGGCGTTCGCGCTGTTGTTGTCTGTTACTGCCACGCTGGCGTTTGGGCTGGCACCCGCGCTCCTCGCAACTCCCTCCAACTTGCAGACAAACATCAAAGAGGGCGGCGAGCGTACTGGCCAGCGTGGCGGCCAGCAGGTGCGGAGTTTCTTGGCGATCGCGGAAATTTCCCTGGCCATGGTGCTTTTGGTTGCGGGCGGCCTCCTCATGCGCAGCTTTGCGCTGGTCACGTCTGTCAATCCGGGCTTCGATCCGAAAAACGTCATAGAAGCCGAGGTTTCTCTTCCCCAATTTCAATATTCGACGCCGCAGCAATGGACGGCATTTTCCAACGAGTTGCTGGCGCGCCTTCACGCGCAGCCTGGTTTGCGAGATTCCGCTCTGGCGGCTCCGCTGCCGATGGACCACCAAGGCGAAGCGAACCTGGGGTTCGGCATTGTAGGAGATCCTCCGCTCCCGCCCGGCAAATCCACCACCGCCGATTACGCCACCGTGAGCCCCGATTATTTTCGCGTGATGCGAATTCCGCTGCTGCGGGGCCGTTTGTTCTCCGAGCAAGACTCGTCGTCCAATCCGAACGTAGCGATCATCAGCGAAATGCTGGCGCGGCGTTATTTCCCGAACCAGGACCCCCTCGGAAGGCAAATGGGATTTGGATTTCCACCAAACAGCAACGTGTCGCGCAAAATCGTCGGCGTCGTCGGCGACGTGCGAGATGTCGCGCTTAGCCGGAAACCCGGCCCGATGATGTATGTGCCCTTCGCTCAGGCGCCTCTTTATGGAGGCGAGGTCGTGGTAAGAAGTTCGTTGAGCGCATCGAGCGTGGCCGCCGGCATTCGCCAGGCCGTCGACTCCATTGACAAGGGCCTGCCGCTGACGAATGTCGAATCTTTTCCTGACGCCCTCGGCGCTTCGGTCGCGCAGGAACGATTCCGCACTTTGGTGCTGAGCTCATTCAGCGGAATTGCCCTGATTCTCGCGGCGGTTGGAATCTTCGGAGTGATTTCGTACTCGGCGTCGCAGCGCACGCATGAGATTGGCATCCGTATGGCGCTTGGCGCGCAGCAGGGCAACGTGTTGCGGCTGATTTTAGGGCACGGAGCGAAGCTGGCAATTTTTGGCCTAAGCGCCGGAGCCGTGGCCGCGCTTCTGCTCACGCGCTTGATGGCCAGCCTGCTTTATGGAGTTTCGGCGACGGATCCGATTACCTTTGGTACCGTGGCCATTGTTCTGCTCGGCGTTGCACTTATTGCGTGTTACATTCCCGCTCACCGGGCCATGCGCGTCGATCCGATGGTGGCCCTGCGCCATGAATAGTTCGGTGCTCCCGTTCAGCCGCATTCCTTCGGCTCATCGAACTGGGCAACCAAAGGGTCTTGTTCGCGGAAGTTAGGCGCTCGAACAGCACTCACCGATTGTGGACGGATCATGGACAGCTCGGAAATAACCCGCCGTCCTCTCCACGACTCCGGAGGTCTGAGCGATACACATCGCGATGCACAATAAAGTTGCCGATAATCTAGTTGCAATGACTTGCCGTGACGTCCCTGCTCTTCTATGTCGTTGAAACTACTTCAAACCCGCGCGCTGTCACCGCAGAGGCCGTGGGTCCGAGTCCCGTCGTCCCTGCCATTCGTCCCCCGCAACGTCCAGCAAATATACCCTTAGCCAGCCACGGAACGCCCTACCGGCATAGTAATCGATTGTCGACCATTAACTCCTAGCTTTCCTCACAAACCCGTCCTCGCTCCACTCTTCAGAGCCCACGCCGTTATGCACAAAAAACAATCCGGTCGGATCGTATTTCTTTTTCACCGCCGCCAGCCGTGCGTAATTGCTTCCCCAGTACGCTTGCTGCCAGTTCTCCTGAAAAAAATTGCTCTCCGAAACGTACGCTCCGTCATCCGGTACCATCGCGCGCAACTCATTGACGCACTTGTGGATCTGGTTCCGAGATTTTCGTCCGGCCTCAACATCCGGCTCATGGCCGCGCACGCCGGGATATCCGCCGCCTGCGTCGCCTACGAGAGCTAGCGCAAATGCATTCAGCACCGCGGGGTTTGTCGCTGTATCGCGTGCCGCCTCCATCGCCTCGCGCGGGCCTCCCGCCAGACCTTTGTTGAAATGCAACTCGATGTCTTTGTAGCGCGAACCGGCAAACAGGGCCTGCGCGAGCCGCTCCTGCGAATCGTCTTCGAGCAGAGACGCCGGCATCCACAACGATTCGTATCCATAAAGGAACCACGCCACTTGTCCGGCGTCTCCCGTCCACCAGGCGTTGTTTGAATTTGCTCCCGGCCGCTGGTCCAAATTAAAAACTGCTTGCTGGTTGTGCTTCCTCCACTCCACGTCCCACCAATGCCGAGCCGGCATACTGCCCAGAATCGGCTCCCCCCCGACGGTGTAAGCGACCGGCGAGCGCGCCACCCAATCCAGAAAGGGTTGCCATATCTTTTTTACTTCTTCGGTATTCAAATCGTGGCACACCATCAATAAGTCGAGCACATTATCGCTCGCAATGCGCGCGTGCTCGCCCCAGTGATCGTTGAAAAGATGCTCTCGATAAAAGCCGACGAAGTACCGCAGTAAGCGCCGAAACGCGTCATCCGACGCGGCCTTCACCGTAAGAATCGCCGCGCCCCAAAATTCCGGCAGATCCCGTACGCGCAGCGTCAGTTTGCTCACTGCGCCGAACGTTCCTCCTCCACCGCCCTTCAGCGCCCAAAACAAATCTGGGTTCGCACATGCATTGGCCACGCGCACGGTCCCATCGGCGGTGACTACTTCCGCCTCTAACAATCCCGCCGCCGCGGTTCCATAATGCTTCGAAAAACTTCCAAAGCCTCCGCTCTGAACCAGGCCCGCTACGCCGACCGTAGTGCAGCCACCGCCTTGCACATACCCGCCGCCTCTTGTCGTCACCGCATCGTAGGCTTGCATCCAAATCGCACCGGAGCCGAGCGTCACCGCGCGTTGTGGGGCATGCCTGCCCTGGCATCCTTGCGGAACAAATGCTTCATGCATGGTGATGTCATGCATGCGGCGCGTCCACACGAGCAGGGAATCCGCCGCGTTCGAGGTCCCTTGATAGCTGTGCCCGCCGCCCTTCACCACCAGCCGCAAATCATGTTCCCGTGCGAAGTTGACCGCCGCCGCGATGTGATATGCGTTGCCGGCCGCCACCGCGTAAACGCTGGGTTTGCTCACCCATGCGTCCACCCAGCCCAAGGTTTGCGTCAAGCCAGGCTGATCGCCGATGTAATAGGGATTGTGAATATTGTCGGACAGGTTCTTGCAGCTCGCGCTTCCCGTGTCTTTGACGCAGGCCTCCATCGGAAATTCCACCGGAATCAAATTTCCGTCGACTTCATCATTCAGCCGCTTCCACGCTGCCGGCGAAGGCCAATTCGCATCCGACGGCCGCCGCCGCCGAATCTCCGCACCCACGCGCTTCGCATTTCGCAGGTCCGCAGTTCCCGCATCGCGCGCAAGGTTCTTTGCGGCTCCGCATAGCTCTCGCGCCCACAGCGGACCCAGGGCCGCCATTCCCGATCGTTTTAAGAATGCTCTTCTGTCCATTGAACTCGGAATTTCGCCACGGGGTCCAGCTACACCACGGAACCGTTGTTGGCGGCTTCTTATATTAAAGGATTCTTGAGGAGGATGCTTTCGGGAAGAATTGCCGACCGAGCGCGATCAGCGCCAGCGGGATTCTTTTTCCAGATCCAGACATGCAGGGTGTAGAGCACCGGCCAGTGCGCACTCCACCCGATGCCCGATCCTCTCCGGTTTCCGATCGAGCAGCCGATGGCTTCGAAACACTGTTCAGGACAAATCACCACTTTGTCCTGCTCAACCGTATTGCGTCGCTCCTTTGGAAGGCAGGACGCTGTTCAATGTCTCTTCTGCGGGTCACCGCCGCTCGAACGGTGGACCTTGAGGTCGCGATCCGAACTGCAGATTTTCCGCCTTCGCTAACTTCTAGAAAGCGTGGGTCGCGAATCGTCGGTGCGGGCTGGTTTAATCTGAGGAAAGATGGGGATTTCTCGCGATCCGGTTCGGGAAAACGAACTTGATGCCAAGAGTGGCTTGGGGTGGCGAGTCCGCCGGACAAGCCGCAAGCGGGGAGCGCCCAATCTCGATTTACTTCAGGCCGGCAGCAATCGCTTTGGTCAGGGATCCTCTGACATCATCGTCATTCAACGCCCACACGTATGCACCACCAAGTTTCTTCTTCTTGATGTAGGCCGTTTTCGCTGCCACCACGGCAGAATCATCGTAGGTGTAAAAGATTCCGGTCGACGGATTGTAGAGGGAAGCTCCGACTCTGGCTGAATCGTACCAGGGGGTGTACCCGTACTTGTTGGTGAGGCTCTCGATGGTTGAGTAGGTTGAAAAACCCGGCGTCAATATCGTGTCACAACCGGGTGAAGCCGTGGCCTTGTCTGGATTCGGGCACTGTCCCGATCCATCGGCCAACAGTACTGGCGAAGGGCCGGTTACGCTCTGGTACAAGCCACGGTTCTCGTTGGGGACGCCCCTCCAGCCTACCGCATACAATGGCAAGCCCATGGTGTACTTGGCCGCCGGCACGCCAGCTTGCAAATAGGCGCGGACGGTCGCATCAATGTAACGGGCGTCGGCATATACGGGGTCCGCGCTCGTGTCATAGAGTGAAGATGACTGGTTGGTCTGCTCGTCCCAGGTTCCAGCATAGTCATACCCGTCGATGGTGAGGAAATCCACCTGCGCAGCCGCGGCCTTAAGATCGATGTTCACGTATTCCTTCGGGCTGGCTGGCGAATCGAACGTCAAGACATAGTGCTTGCCGGTCGTTTTCGCCAAATCGTTGAGTTGGGTGCGGAACTCCCTCAGCAGAGCGGTAAAGTTCTGCTTGTCCGCCGCGCGAGGAAACTCCCAATCGATGTTGAAGCCGTCGAACAAGCCGGGAGCTGTAACCCCTGCGACGATGTTGCCCTTGACAAATAAGTTGATGCACGAAGAGGCGAGCGCAGCACGGCCGGACGCGGTGGCTGCGGCGGTCACAAAGCCTGTAACGTCGCCCGCTTGTCCTCCCAAAGAGATCAACACTTTCAGATTGGGATGAAGCCCTTTCAGCTGTTGGATGGCGCCAAAGTTTCCGTAAAGCGGCGCGGTATAAGGCTTGCCGCTCACGCTCGGAAGGCTCGAATTCTGGTAAGCGGCCACGGGATCGGCAACGGCGCACGCCGGCGGAGAAGTCGGGGTTACGTTGCCGAAGGCGTAGATCAAATGTGTCAATTCATCGGCCACCCCGTTCTTTTGCAAATCCGCGACGTTGTAACCGGCGTAATTGATGCCCCATTCTTCGAAGTAGCCACCGAAAATCTTGCCATGCTCATGATGGCGTGCTTCCCCCCGCGAGGGATAGACACAGGCAAGTAGCGCCAACCCAGTTGTCAAAACGAGTCGGAGAAGGTGCGGTCGGAAAAGTCTTGCCATAACAGAATTCTCCAGGATTTCTGGAGCGTTCGCAAATCTAGACAAACTATTAGATTAGATATAATCTAAACTCTTGTATGGGCAGCGATGCAGTTCGACGGTCCTTGGAGGACAGCGGCTTGCGGTGCACAGCGCAACGCCACGCCGTGATGTCCTTCTTGATGGATCACAAGGGGCATCCCACGGTGGCAGAGATCTTCGAAGCTGTGAATCGAGTGGTTCCGCGATCTTCAAGGGCCACGACTTATAACAATCTGCGGGATTTGGTGAAGGCTGGCCTGGTGTGCGAGGTGGCCGTTGAGGGCCGCGCCGGCCGCTTCGATGCAAAGGGCATGCAGCATCATCACTTCATCTGCGACCGCTGCGGCAATGTTGAGGACATGGAGTGGTACGACGTGCCCCGGCCTGCCTCGCGTTCTCTCGGTAAGCGAATTGTTCGCGAATGCCAGCTCATTCTCCGCGGGCTCTGCACGAAATGTGCTCGCCGACATACTTCTCGTTAATCTGGAGATAAATGGATACATGTTTTGAACGGCCGATCAAGAAAAAGCGGAACCAAATTGTGCGAACCGGAAGTCTGATAGGTTCGTAGTTTCAACACAGTTTGTTTGACTCATTCGAAGGAAAAAACATATGGAAAATACACTTGCTAATTCGTCGGGGACTGTGGCCCCCGAAAGTCAGGAAAAAAACAAATCAACCGAATCCCAGTGCCCGGTCGCGCATGGCGCTCGCAGGTCCTATACAAATACCGACTGGTGGCCGAATCAGATGAGCCTGAAGGTCCTGCACCAGCACTCTCCGCTGTCCGATCCGATGGGCCAGGAGTTCAATTACGCGGAAGAATTCAAGAGTCTCGACCTGAATGCCGTGATCAAGGACCTTCATGCCTTGATGACGGATTCGCAGGATTGGTGGCCGAACGACTTCGGGCACTACGGAGGACTGTTCATCCGCATGGCATGGCACAGTGCCGGCACGTATCGCATCGGCGATGGCCGCGGCGGCGCCGGAGCGGGGCAGCAACGTTTCGCGCCGCTGAATAGCTGGCCCGACAACGTGAACCTGGACAAGGCGCGCCGGCTGCTGTGGCCGATCAAGCAGAAATACGGCCGCAAAATCTCGTGGGCTGACCTGATGATTCTCGCCGGCAACGTCGCCCTGGAGTCGATGGGCTTCAAGACCTTCGGTTTCGGCGGCGGACGTGCGGATGTGTGGGAGCCCGAAGAGGACGTCTACTGGGGGCCCGAAGGCACGTGGCTGGCAGACGAGCGCTACCGGGGCGACCGTGATCTCCAGAGTCCCCTGGGCGCGGTTCAGATGGGCCTGATTTACGTGAACCCAGAAGGACCCAATGGAAAACCGGATCCGGTTGCGGCGGCCCGGGACATTCGCGAAACATTCCGCCGGATGGCGATGAACGACGAAGAAACGGTTGCCCTGATTGCCGGCGGGCATACGTTCGGCAAAACTCACGGTGCTGCCGTTCCCAGTCAATACGTCGGCGCCGAACCAGAAGGTGCCGACATCCACGACCAAGGCTTAGGGTGGAAGAATAAATTTGGTAAAGGGTGTGGTGCTGACACCATCGGCAGCGGCCTGGAAGTCACTTGGACCACGACGCCTACGAAGTGGAGCAACAACTTTTTTGAGAACCTGTTCAACTACGACTGGGAACTGACCAAAAGCCCAGCCGGCGCACATCAGTGGACCCCGAAGAATGGCGCAGGCAAAGGCACGGTGCCGGATGCGCACGATCCTTCGAAGCGCCACGCACCATCCATGCTGACCACGGATCTTGCGCTGCGCTTCGATCCTGCGTATGAGAAGATTTCGCGGCGGTTCTACGAGCATCCGGACCAGTTCGCAGATGCATTTGCCCGCGCCTGGTTCAAGCTGACGCACCGCGATATGGGTCCGATCGTGCGCTATCTCGGCCCCCTTGTTCCGAAGGAGACCCTGCCGTGGCAAGACCCGATCCCGGCGGTGAATCATCCGCTGATCAGCCAGCAGGACGTTGCTGCACTGAAGGCGAAGATTCTCGCCTCAGGCCTGTCGGTGTCTCAGTTGGTTTCGACTGCCTGGGCCTCGGCTTCGACCTTCCGCGGATCTGATAAGCGCGGTGGAGCGAACGGCGCGCGCGTTCGCCTCGCGCCGCAAAAGGACTGGGAAGTCAACCAGCCGGCAGAACTGGCGAAGGTGCTGCGGAAACTCGAAGCGATCCAGAAGGACTTCAACGCTTCAGCGTCTGGCGGGAAAAAGGTCTCGCTTGCCGATCTGATCGTTCTCGGCGGCGGTGCGGCGATCGCGAAGGCCGCGAAGGATGCCGGGATCGATGTGAAAGTTCCCTTCAACCCGGGGCGGATGGACGCGTCGCAAGAGCAGACGGACGTCGAGTCCTTCCAGCCGCTCGAACCGACAGCGGATGGATTCCGCAATTACCGCCGCGGCAACGGGCGCCTGTCGGCGGAGGAGCAACTGATCGATAAGGCGCAATTGCTGAGGCTGACAGCACCAGAGATGACGGTTCTGGTTGGGGGCTTGCGTGTGTTGGGCACGAATGCGGGCAACTCCAAACACGGGGTCTTCACCAAAAAGTCCGGCACGCTGACCAACGACTTCTTCGTCAACCTGCTCGACATGAATACGCAATGGCAGCCGAATGGCGCTGATGGCGTGTACGAGGGTCGCGACCGGAAGACGAACGAAGTCAAATGGACTGGCACTCGTGTCGATCTGATCTTCGGTTCGCACTCCCAACTGCGTTCACTCGCGGAAGTGTACGCGTGCTCGGATGCCAAGGAGAAGTTCGCGAGAGACTTCGTGGCGGCATGGACAAAGGTGATGGACCATGATCGCTTCGACTCGGCTGCGTAGGTGGGGAAACAGGGTTGCCTGGGAGCAGCGGTTGGAAGTGAGTATCGCGGCAACTTCGATGAGTTGGGGACCGTGTTTGTTCCTGGTGGGGCAGGGAACCTGGGGTCAGTGTTTATCTGATTGGCCGCGAACCCCTGATGAGGATGTCCACGAGTCTCCTGGCGCTTTGCTGCCAGTCAGGACCGGAGGCCACACGGGAGACGTCGATCGGCGCGCGGCGCAGATCGAACGGCTCCAGATCTCTACGCCTGTCACGACTCTTGGTTGCGCGCTTCACCCGCGGGGCCGATGATTTGCTTTGTCGCGATGTAGACGACGAATCGCAACAGCCATGCTGGCAAGGCTTTTTTTGACCAGATGGAGCTGCCGCCTGACAAACCGGAGTGCCCCGGGGGGAACGGTCAAAAAGGATTCGAGATCAACCTCTGCATCGTTTCCCGGTAGGTCCGTCCGGAGCGAAGCCGAATGCCGCTGGCGAGAGTCACCAGATACTCCGAATGGGATGCGGTCTGCACATTCCGGATGCGTTCGGCGTTCACGATTACGGAACGGTGAATTCGAACAAAGCGACCGCCATCCAGGCGTTTTGCGATTTCTGCCATCGTCACCTCGACGAGATAGCAATCCCGCCCGACGTGCAATTCCACATAATTCTCCGCCGCCTTCAGCCAGTCCACATCCTTCGTGTCCACAAAGCTCGTGCCTGAAGCGCCCCGCACCGCGATCCGATTCGGGTAGGTGGGCTGGCTTGCGATCCGCTCCAGGACCGCCAGCAACCGCCGATCGGTTGCCGGTGAGCCCGGGCGAATTCGGGCTTTTGCTCGTTGCAGAGCTTGGCGGAAGCGCTGCGGCGTGAATGGTTTCAACAGATAATCGGCGGCGTTCACCTCGAAGGCCTCCACTGCGTACTGGTCGTAGGCGGTCACGAATATCACAGCCCCGGCCAATTCGACTCCGGCCCGCCGCAAGGCGGAAAAACCGTCCATTTCCGGCATCTGCACATCCAGAAACATCAAATCGAAGCCGCCGGTCAGCATCAATTCGGCCACCCGTGTGCCGTTGTCGGCCTCTGCGATGAAACCGATTTCAGCATCCCGATCGAGGAGCATCCTGATCCCTTGACGCGCCAGGCTCTCATCGTCCGCGATCAGGGCCCGCAGTCCGCCGCGCGAGGTGCGAATCTCGTCGGGTTCAGGGTGGCGACTCGCTGGCCGCTTCATCAGAGGTGGTCTTCCTCGGGATGATAGGGTAGCAAGACCGTCGCGATCGTACCTCCGCCCAGGCGGCTGTCAAGACGCAAGGACTGCCGCTCGCCATAGAGCTGCTCGAGGCGGGCTCGCGTATTGCTCAATCCCACACCATTCGCGAAACTTTCCCCCGAAACCCCGGGGCCGTCATCGCAAACCTGTATCTCCAGGAGCGAATTCTTCAAGCAGGATTGCAGCGCGATCGTAACCGGCGCGGAACTCTTGGACACTCCATGCCGGACTGCATTCTCGACCAGGGGCTGAAGCAACAAAGTCGGGACCAGAGCGTTCAGAGTTGCTGGCAATAGACTTATTTCGACGGTCAAGCGGTCCTCGAATCTGACCCGCTGGATGTCGAGATAGAGGTTGATCAACTCCACCTCGCGGCGCAACGGAACCTCTTGCGTTTCCCAACCCGCCAGGGTTTGGCGCAGGAGTTCGCTGAGGTTGGTCAGCATCTGATCCGCTTCCCCTGCCCTATGCTGCCGCACTAGAACGACGATTGCGTTGAGCGTGTTGAAGAGAAAATGGGGATGCAGTTGCATCTTGAGTGCGCTCAGCTTTGCCTGGGTCAGCTGACTCTCGAGCTGAGTTGCGCGCAGCTCGAGTTGTGCCGACAATCTTTCACGTTCCAGAAACTTGCGATAGTAGCTCACGCCGTGCTGAACGCCGACGATTGACCAGTAGATGATCACGTTCAAATGAAAATCGATAGGCAGGACGGCCCGAAAGGTCGCGGCAAAGTGTCGTGGGAACCATGGCAGGCCAAACACCGGCGTGATGCACGCGAACAGGACTGCCTCGATCAACGCAAAAGAGAAACTCGACACCAGATGGAGTCCAGCATTGCGCCACCAGGGTTTTCGCTCGATGGGGAAGCGTCCAGCCAGCCACCAGGCGAACGGAGTGAGAAAAGCCCAGGCGTATGCCGTGGTCAGCCAGACCACGAGATAGCCGTGCCACTGGACCCTCTGACCTTGATACAGAAGACGGCCGGCATCCTGGCTGATGAAGAAAAGCGCGAACAGAGTCCATCCCGCCACATACGTCAGCCATCGGATTAGCTTCGAACTAAGAGAACGGTAGGGGTGCATGAAAGCCGGTTCCTCTTTCGTGGTGTGCGGACCCCAATTCTAGATCACAAAATACACCAGATTTAGAAGACGTTAGCGGAAGCGCTCGCATCGCAGGGAGTAGGCTGCGTCGCCGGGGAACCGGAGGCTGCGCCGCCATCACAGGGCAGAGTGATTTTTTGGCGGAGATCCGCCCTGGACCGGGACCACAACCTCTGGTTGAATGACGAAGTTCGTCGAGTCACGTTTCGGCTCTCTGCTTCCACATAAATCTAGTCTAATCAGTCTATTAGCGTGCTGTAAGTGGTGTATCACTTTCACATCGTCGTGGTTCCGAATTCTCAAAATGGTGTCTGTTCGACCGAGTGTGAGAGCGCCCGTATTTTTGGGACACTGCCGTTTCCCTCTTTCCCCGACAGCGAAAGAAGGGAACCGACACAACACGAGCGCGTGGCTTCGAGCTGCGAGGTGTCCGCGCTCTCGTTGCATCCAGAAAGCCGTTGAGGCGGACTCCCTCCATTCCATAATTCCATACTCGACAGAATTGTCCCCACACCGACAGGACCAGGGAGAGGGCGAGATTGGTTACTGCAATACGAAGAAGCCAGGGATTAGGCATCAGCACTGAAGGATTTGGAGACGCATTCAGGAGACGCATTCATGGTCTTGTCGGGCAACGATAGCTTACTGAACAAGCCAGAAGGGGCAAGTTGCGGAAGCGCAAGGCGTATGATGCGGACAACAAATCAAGTTGACAAAATGGAGTAAAGCAATGTCTAAGTCTCTTGACTGGCCGCCGCCGCATTCGGGGCCGCCTCGACGTCGCCCCCGGTTCCTTCTTATTCTCGTCGTGCTTGCCGTCATTTTCTTCGGTAGTCGGGCCTGTTTGTCGTATTACGTGGACGTGCTCTGGTTTAGATCCCTCGGATACGGGGACGTCTTCTTTAAAACATTGGGACTTCAGTGGGAAGTTTTCCTGGCTTTTGCAGTCGCCACATTTCTCATTCTGTTCGGATCGTTCCTGGCTCTGAAGCGGGCACATCTCTCCGATTTACCGGATGGTCATACGATTCTTATCGGCGGGCGTCCCGTGAAGCTGCCGGTAGGGCCGGTTCTACAGCTGATTGCACTCGGTGTTTCGCTCGCCATTGCCGCGGCAACCGGCGCCGCGATGAGTGGAGAGTGGTTGACGCTCACGCTCTTTTGGTATGCGCCTCGCACTGCGGGTAGCCTTGTAGACCCGATTTTCGGCAAGCCGCTGAACTTTTTTCTGTTCACCCTGCCCGCGTGGCAGGTCATCGCGGGCTGGCTGCTTACGCTAGCCGTGATGTCCTGTGTTCTCGCGCTCTTCTTTCTCCTCATCGCCGGCGGAGCCCGGGTGCTGGCCGGGCGTCTCAGCCGGCAAGTGATATTGCCTTGGCGCGGGCTGTCTATCACGTTTGCATTTCTGCTGGTGATCCTGGCCATGCGCGTATATATGAGTCGGTTCGAGCGATTACTTGACGACCATACAATCTTCGGCGGTGTGACCTATACAGACGCGCACATCACGCTTACCGGGATGCTCGTCGTCTGCATCGCGCTCGTCCTCGGAGCGTTGATCGCGGTGATCAATGCGGTCCGAATGCCGCGGGGACGCTGGCTGATTGCGGCGGTCCTTCCGGCCGCGCTCTGTTATATCGCCGTGCAAGGGATCGCATGGTACGTCAGCAACTTCATCGTCAAACCGAACGAACTGGTTCGCGAGAAGCCTTATATTGTCTACAACACTGACCTGACCCGGCAGGCCTACGGATTAAACCGGGTTGCGCAACGCGAGTTTCCCGCCGAGACCACCATCGAAGCGGCTGACCCGGCGAACAATCAGGCTACGCTTCGAAATATCAGGCTGTGGGACTGGCACGCGCTGCAGGATACGCTGCGTCAGATTCAGGAAATCCGCACCTATTACGATTTTCCCGACATCGACATTGATCGGTACGACATTGACAGCACGAATCGCGAGGTGATGCTCGCAGCTCGCGAACTGAACGTCGATAAGCTGCCCGAAAGCAGCCGCAACTGGATTAACGAAAAGCTGATCTACACGCACGGCTACGGCATAACCATGAATCCGGTCAATGGATTTACGCCGGAAGGGCTGCCCACGCTGATTTTGAGCAACATGCCGGTTCAGAGTACGGTGCGGAGTCTGACCGTGACCCGGCCCGAGATTTATTTCGGCGAATTGACCAATACGGACGTCTACGTCAAGACGCGGCAGAAAGAATTTAATTATCCGCAAGGCCAGAGCAACAACTTAACTTCCTACGAAGGCAGCGGCGGCATTCTTATCGGCGGATTTCTGCGCCGCATGATCATCGCGCTCGATCAAGGCGATCTTACCAAGCTTCCGTTCAGCGACGACGTGACTAAGGAAAGCCGCTTGCTGATGCGGCGCAACCTCCGCGAGCGTGTGACCGCATTAGCGCCGTTTCTCACTTTCGATCCGGACCCCTACGTCGTGCTCGGCGACGACGGCCGCCTGTCATGGATCATGGATGCCTTCACGATTTCCGACAGCTATCCATACTCAACGCACTATTCGTTGGGCGAGAATTCCATTAATTACATGCGGAATAGCGTGAAGGCGGTTATCGACGCCTACGATGGCACCACAACGTTTTATGTGTTCGATACCGAGGATCCGATCATTGCCGCCTACCGCGGCCTTTTTCCGAGCTTATTTAAGGATGCCGCCATGATGCCGGCGGGACTGCGCAAACACGTGCGCTACCCGGAGTTGTTGCTGAAGCTGCAAGCAGAGGTTTACGGCCTTTATCACATGACGGATCCGGAAGCGTTCTACAACCGGGAGGATCTGTGGACGGTTGCTACCGAAGTTGGGATGACCGAGGGAGGGGAGCAAGCGACACAGGCGATGCAGCCAAATTTTGTACTGATGAAACTGCCGGGCGAAAGCGGCGAGGAGTTCGTGGAGATTCTGCCCTTCACGCCGTCCAACCGAAACAATCTGATTGGCTGGATTGCGGGGCGCAGCGACGGCGCACAATACGGCACCTCGGTCGTCTACAATTTTCCCAAAACCAAGCTGGTCGACGGGCCGCTGCAAATCGAAGCGCGAATCGATCAGAACGCGCAGCTTTCCGGACAATTGACGCTGTGGAATCAGCAAGGCTCGCACGTCCGGCGCGGGGCCCTGCTGGTGATTCCGACCGGGAGCGCGCTGTTGTATGCAGAACCGATCTATCTGCAGGCTGAGCGGAGTCCGATGCCGGAGTTGCGCCTGGTCGTACTCGCGTTACAAGATCGCCTGGCGTACGGACCAACTTTCGAGTCGGCGATGGCGTCACTGTTTGGGGGAACGGTCTCGTCCCTGACCGCGCCGTCGTCCAGCGCGGCGCCCGTGCCGGCGGAAGCGGGGCGCAGTGCGCCCCCCTCCGCCGCGCCCCCTCCGCTGGCGGCCGATCGCAACGCGCTCATTGCGGAAGCTGCCAAAGACCTTGCTGACTATCAGCGTCTCACGGCCGAGGGCAAGCTCGGTGAGGCCGGAAAGAAACTTGAAGAACTGAAGATCGCACTCGATAAGCTGAATACCCGGCAAAAATAATTTTGTACTGGCTGCAGCCTAGGCAGTATTGGAGAGCCTGATGAGGGCGATAAGAAATATGAATTGGACTCGATTTCCCCCGGCCATTACAGTCTGCGCATCGGTTGAGCCCGATTTAGAGCCACCCGGATGGATGAAAAATTCGCCGTTTTTTCTTGAACTTGGTCAAAGGCGTCCGGGGCATCGCTATGGAAGTGTAGCGAAGGATTCGGTTTCGCAAAAAGAAACAGTAATGAAAGACATAGGAGCGTATGAGACGACCATACAGAGGCTGGCCTTCGGTCATTCGAACGCTGCTTGGCTGCCTTCTGATCGGGTTGATCACTTTCGTGTGCTATCGCCTTCACCTGAATCTCAGTTTCACTGGCTTCGTCTACTTGATTGTGATTGTGGTCCATTCCCTGGTAGGCGACTTCGCGTCATCGGCTTCGGTTTCCCTGGTTGCAGTTCTGTGCCTGGATTTTTTCTTCGTGCCTCCTCTTTTTTCCTTCGAGGTCACCAATCCACTGGATATTCTGGCGCTGATTTCGTTCTTGACTACCGGTCTCGTCATCACTCGACTCACCACACGGGTGCGCGAGGAGGCCGCGAAATCGGATCATCAGCGGCGTCACGTGGATCGGCTGTATCGGCTGGCGCAACGGTTACTGGCCTTGGGCCCCGACAATGCGGTACACGCAAGATCGATGCAACTGTTTCAAGAAGTTTTTGGTCTTCGAACGGTCTGCTTGTTCGATGCGGCCACGGCAGAAATCCATTCCACGGGCGATCCCGCCAATAGCATCGCTGATCAGACCAGGGAAGCGTATGCCTCCGGCCAAGACAGCGAGGATGCAGGGTCGGGTCCACGTATTCGGTGTCTACACGCTGGGGGCAACTTAATCGGAGCGGTTGGCTTCGAGGGTCTGCGCGATCCGGAACTCACGGCTGGGCCGCTTGCCGCGCTGGCCGCCGCCATGCTGGAAAGGACGCGGATCTTCCGCAATGCCAGCCAGGCCACGGCCGCAGCCCAGGCGGAGTCCTTTCGCGGAGCCATTCTCGACGCCCTGGCGCACGAGTTCAAGACTCCACTGGCGACCATCGTAACGGCTGCAGGGGGCATTCGGGAGCTCGGTCCTTTGTGCCCAGAACAATCGGAACTGACAGACATTGTTGAGACTGAGGCTTCCCGCCTCGGGGTGCTGACCTCCCGATTGCTTCGAACCGCGCAGTTAGACAAAGAAGAGATAACGCCGCAACTGGAACTCACCGACATGGCCGACTTGGTTACCGTCGTTGCGGACCAGTATTCAAGACAAGGGACCGACAGAAAGCTCTCCATTCGAAAACAAGGAGACGGCACCGGAGTGATGGCAGACCCAGAACTACTCCAACTGGCTCTGCGACAGCTCCTGGATAACGCATGCAAGTATTCGGTCCCTGGCTCCACGGTTACCGTCAGCATCGACTCGCAGGATGAGTGGGTGGCCATTCGAACGTCAAACAGCCACAGTCCGATTCGTCCGAGTGAGCGGTCTCGCATTTTCGAGCGTTTCTACCGGGGCGCCGAGGCGCGACAGACAGCCCCGGGTTCGGGGCTGGGTTTATATGTGGCGCGAAAAATTGTTCACGCACACGGTGGAAGCTTGGATTTGGAAACAGGGACGACGGCCCATCAGGATACGGCATTCCGTCTAGCCCTTCCACGCGCAGCTGGACAATCGTAACAGGACTGGCCCGCGCCAGCTGGGACCCGATTTTTCGACAAATTCGTGAGCTGAAAAGGTAGAAGCGCACCATGACCACGGACCGGCTCAAGGCGTTGGTTGTCGATGACGAGTCCCCCTTCCGCCGGGTGTTGCGGAGCTGTTTGGCCGCGAGCGGGTTTACCGTCGCCGAGGCGCCTAGCGGCGAGGAGGCGGTGGCGACTCTTGCCCGATCCGTTTTTGACCTCGTCTTGCTCGATGTCAATATGCCAGGGATTGGCGGAGTGGAGGCCTGCCGCGAGATTCGCGCGTTCACGTCGAAGATCGGCATCGTAATGGTCACTGTGCAGGATGGAGAGAGCGAAATGGTGAGAGCCCTGGAAGCAGGTGCGGACGACTACATCATCAAGCCCGTCCGGCTGCGCGAGCTGGTCGCCCGATTGAGAGCAGTATCGCGCCGGCTTGGTCGCGACGATATCAGCGAGCCCATGTTGTTGCAGGCAGGCGATTTGGAACTTCATATCAATCGGCGCCAGCTTTACCGGCAAGGAAACATGGTTCACCTCACCCCTACCGAGTTTGAGCTCCTAGCCCTCCTCATGCGCAATCAGGGAATTCCGGTAACGCACGCCAAACTTTTGCGATCCATCTGGGGTCCAGAATATGGCACTGAGCTTGATTACCTGCGATCTTTTGTCAAAACCCTGCGCCAAAAAGTCGAAGCCGACACCGCCAATCCAAAATACATTGTGACCGTGCCGTGGGTTGGATACCGATTCTGCAATCCGCTCGATGAGCCACAAGACGCATCACGGGATGGATCCCACTAAGCTTCTCGCCTGACCGACCGCGGCAGCTCGCCCCTGCTCGGCTCATCGTACCAATCAAAGAACTTATCTAAGTTAGTTGAATTATTAATATCCCATCTTCACGGCTTCTTCATGCCGGCCAGTCTACTCTCCTCACCACATCTGGGGCGTTGAACCATTTACATCCGCCGGGTGTGACGTCCTTGCACGTGGTAGAAGGATCAGGTTTTTATCGGCTTTTCGACGGCGTGGGACTGAACGTCGGCGTCATGTCGGCTCAAACGAGACCAGACGGAGTTGCCGGCCTGCAGTCAAAAGCCGTTCGACATTGAAAGGATTTATGCGCTCTTTACGAAATTTTTAGCCGTTCTTTACGAGTTTTCGAATGTGATAGGAAAACGACCAACTCAGCACGACAGCAAGAAATGCGATTTGCACGTTTCGTCAGATCGAGCCAACTGCCATTGCGTGAAGAGAACCGGACTCGGACCGGAGGGGATGAACTTGAAAATAGCCAGAGAGATATTGCCTAAGCCCGTCGCGGTTTCAGCCTTCTTCGCGATGATTGTCTTGAGTCTCAGTGTCGGTCAGGTTGCGAGCTGTTACGCGCAGACTCAGACCCAACCGAACAATCAGCCCAAAGTGGCCGCTCTGCACGACCCGTCGCCGGAGGACAGCGCCACCAAGAGCACGGCGCCTCCCTCCGCTCGACCCCCAGCCACTCCCGATCCGGACACTTCTGCTGATATCGCCAAGGAACTGGCGGTTATGAAGGTACGCATCGAGCAGCTCGAAGCGGAACTGAAGAGCCGTGCAGCGACCCCGCAGCCTGGGTCTACACAGCCTGGGTCTGCACCACCAGCGCCTGCCGCGGCCGTCGTACCGGTGAACCTTGAACCTGGCGCGGCCACAGCCAGTGCCGCCCCGGCCCTATCGGCAGCGCAAGCGTCCAGCGACTCGACCGCAGCCGCACCTGTAAAAAAGGAAAAGATCGCACCTTTCTCGGACTGGGACTGGAGTTGGCTCAACGGCAACCCACGCAACAAAGACGTCGCCTTTGATTCAAAGTTCTTTACCCCGGAAATCCGGGCCGACGTCACCTATAACTACGACTTCAACAAACCGGTCGATGACTCCGAAGGTGGGTCCAGCGAGATCTTTCGCGCCAACGAAATCGGGTTGGAGCAGCTGGGCGTGGGCGGCGATTTCCACCTCGACAACGTTCGCGCCCGAGTCATGACTCAGTTCGGCATGTATTCCACCGGGACGGTGCGCAATGATCCCAGCTACACCAAAGGGCAATGGCAGCTCAACGATGCGTACCGATACTTGTCGGAAGCCTACGGCGGTTACCACATTAATGTGTTGGACGGGATCAACATCGACGCGGGAATTTTCATGTCGTACATCGGCTTGTTCAGCTATTACAACTACGACAACTGGGCTTACCAGCCCTCGTACGTTTCTTCCAATACTCCGTGGTTCTTCACGGGCGTGCGAATCCAGGTGTTCCCAAATCCGCACCTGAAGATTGAACCGTGGATCATCAACGGATGGCAGTCCTACGCCTCAGCCAACTCGCGGAAGGGTTTGGGCGGACAGATCAAGTGGACTCCGAGACCTTGGATCAACGTCATTTCCAACAATTATGGTCTCGGTCATGATGACCTGTACATACCGAATCGCGGCCGCATCCACACCGACAATAGCGTCGAGATCAAGTACTACGATCATCCGGAGAGGTTCCTCGACAAACTGGCCTTCTCGTTCACGGGCGATATGGGTTGCGAATTCGGGCCCAGCACCGCCACCTTAGCAGGCGTGAGCTGCTTCGGCAACAAGAGGGATCCGCTCGGACCAGTGAGTGCCAATTTTCCGAAGGGAGGAGTCGATCCCAAACAGAGTTTCATCGGCTACATGTTCTACAACCGTACTTGGTTCAAGAAGGACAAGTACGGATTAACGCTCGGCGGCGGCCAAATCAACAATCCAGGACGCTATCTGGTGCTGGATCCGCCCATCAATGGCGAGACGGCGTCGTCAGCGGCCATCAACGCACCCTACTTTACGGGAAATCCCGGCGACCCGTTCAAGGCCTGGGATTCGTCGATCACGTTTGATTACATGCCGAAGCAGTGGATCACTTTCCGCTGGGAGGCCGACTATCGCCACGCGAGTGTGCCCTACTGGACCGGTGCCGGCGGTGTTACACCACCTGGTTCGGGCGGAGTGCCTTACACCAACAACGGATATCCGCAGTTCTTTGCTTGCAACAACGGAAATTCGTCGATGCAAGAAGCTCTCGCCGGCGCACAAGCGGCCTGCGGATCACAAGGCAGCAGCGTATGGTTTCCCGATCTGCGCAAAGACGAAATGTTGGTTGACTTCGACATCATGGTCAAGTTTTAGAGTTCGCAGCGGAACTCCCAGGGAAGAGTTCCGATTCGCCTGACCAGCCGAATCGTAAACGGAGGTGGAACCATGTTTAGGGGCGGATTGCGCGCGTCGTGTTTGCGGCACTGTTGGTGGCCTTCGTTATGGCAGTGAGTGCCGCGGCCCAGAGCGAAAAGTCAATAGCAGCAGTTCCTCCAACTCCGGAGACTGAAAAGGCGGAGAGCGAAAAGAAGCTTGCTCTGGCGACGGATGCGGCTAAGCAACTCTTGCTGGTGATGGACGCGGACAAGAGTGGCAAGGTCTCCAAACAGGAATGGATGAAGTTCATGGAAGAAGAGTTCGACCGGCTGGACACGGACCATAAAGGACAACTGGACGTCAAAGAGTTAACGCAATCACGAGTGCGGATGCGTCCATACGTGGGCAAGTGATCTCTGAGAGCCTCGTCAACGTGGCTTCAAACGGCGCGACAACTCGACGCGAACGGACAATGAAACGCAGAACTCTGGAAATCGGCGCAATTCTGGTGGCCGTACTCTTCCCGCTTCTACTTAGCGGCTGCAACGGGCGGGTCGACGCGGCCGCCGAAGCGCCGCCTGCTCCAAACGTAGTCCCGGGCGCGGACCCCGCACTGTTCACGGTGGATCGTCCCGAGCAATTCTCGCTTGCTGCGGCGGTTGAGCGCTCCACCACCTCCGAGTTAGTGGTCACGGGCGCGGTGACTCCCGACATCGCGCGCAATGTCCCCGTGGTCTCACTCGCGTCCGGCCGGGTCGTTGGTATTCACGCGCGACTTGGAGACACGGTGGAAAAAGGCCAGCTCTTGCTGACCATTCGAAGCGATGACGTTTCCGGCGGGTTCTCCGATTACCGCAAAGCTGTTGCCGACGAGATTCTGGCACGCGCGCAACTGGAACGCGCAGCCGATTTATACACGCATGGCGCGATTGCGTTGAACGATCTGCAAGTGGCCCAAGACACGGAAGACAAAGCCAAAGTGGACTTGGAAACCACGGCCGAACATCTCCGGTTGCTGGGCAACGATCCGGATAAGCCAGCCAGGATGGTAGACATCGTCGCCCCGGTCTCGGGAGTGATCACCGATCAGGAAGTCACCAACGCCGCAGCCGTGCAAGCGTTTAACACTCCGAGCCCATTCACGATTTCCGATCTGTCATCCGTCTGGGTGGTCTGCGACGTGTACGAGAATGATCTGTCCAGTGTTCGCCCTGGAGATACCGCCGAGATCATTCTGAATGCCTATCCTGATCGTAAGTTTCAGGGGAAAGTCAGCAATATAGGCGCCGTCCTCGATCCCAGTATTCGCACGGCCAAGGTGCGCATTGAGGTGCAAAACCCAGGAATGATGCGGCTGGGCATGTTCGTTAGGGCTACGTTCCACGGCCAAGCCAAACAGGTGCACACCATTGTCCCCGCCTCTGCGGTGCTGCACATGCACGATCGCGATTTTGTCTTCGTTCCCGCGCCCGACAAGAAGTTTCGCCGCGTGGAAGTGGTCGGTGGAGAGGTGCTGACGGAAGACACGAAATTGCAGGAAATCAAATCAGGGCTCAAGCCAGGGCAACAAGTGGTTACGAACGCGCTGGTCTTGGACCATGTGCTCGCTCAATAACGGATGGAGAGCGGTTGAGCCGTCGCATCGACAAGCAAAACAGGATAGGAAATGATTCGGGCTCTCGTAGACTTTGCCCTGAACAACAAATTTGTAGTGCTGGCCGTTGCTCTATTGCTTGCCGGCTGGGGAGCCATCTCATTCCACAACCTGCCAGTGGAAGCTTACCCCGATATCGCCGACAACTACGTGACGGTCATTACGCAGTGGCCCGGCCGCTCTGCGGAAGAGGTGGAGCAGCAAGTCACGATTCCAATCGAAGTGCAAATGGCGGGAATGCCGCACATGACTTTTCTGCGATCCGAGTCTATTTTCGGCCTGTCGTTCGTCATCATGATCTTCGACGACAGCTCGGTCAACGACTGGAATCGCCAGAAGGTGCTGGAACGCCTTACGCAGGTGAATCTGCCTCCCGGCCAAAACCTGCAGCCGCAAATCGGCACCGACTGGAGCACCACGGGCCAGATCTACTGGTACACATTGCGAAGCACCAATCCCCGCTATGACCTGATGGAACTCAGATCGATCGAAGATTGGGTTCTGCTCAAGCAGTTCAAATCGGTACCGAACGTGGTGGATGTTTCCGACTTCGGGGGCACGGTACGCGAGTACCAGGTTCGCGTCGATCCTGACAAGCTGGTTTCCTATGGATTGAGCATCGGCCAGGTGGAGCAGCAACTCGCCAACAACAATATCAATGCCGGCGGCAGTTTCGTTGAAGTCGGAATGCAGCAGATGAATGTTCGTGCTCTCGGGCTCTTTAGCCGCGTGCAAGACATCGAGCAGACTGTGCTGAAAACCCAGTCCGGGACCGCGCTACGAGTGAAAGATATCGCAGAAGTCAGCCAGGGCCCCAAAATCCGGTTGGGTCACATGGCGAGAGCCAATCACGTGGAAGACGGCCGCATCATCGACGAGCCCGACATCATTCAGGGTGGTGTGCTGATGCGCAAAGGCGCCGAGGAGCAGCCCACGCTCGACGCCATTCACAAGAAAGTGGACGAGCTGAACAACGGCATCCTGCCTCCCGGCGTGAAGGTTATTCCCATGCTGGATCGCAGCGACTTGCTTCACTTCACCCTGCACACAGTGATGCATAACCTTATCGAAGGCATGATTCTGGTGAGCATCATTCTTTTCCTGTTTCTGTTGAATGTGCGTGCGGCATTCATCGTCGCGCTCACGATTCCGTTCTCGCTGCTGTTTGCCTCCATCTGGCTGGATCTCAGCCACATTCCGGCGAACCTTCTTTCTCTCGGGGCGTTGGACTTCGGAATGGTAGTGGACGGCGCGGTGGTCATGGTCGAAAACATCGTTCGCCACATGAGCCGCCTGAACAACGGTTCCGGATCGGCAAGTAAGAAAACGCCCGCCGAAGCGATTCGTGAGGCCGCGCACGAGGTGCAGCGGCCAGTCTTTTATGCGATTGCCATCATCATTACGGCCTATTTGCCGATCTTCACGCTGCAGCGGGTTGAGGGTCGGCTCTTCCGGCCCATGGCCTGGACAGTCGCACTGGCTCTGCTGGGTGCGATGACGTTTTCCGTTCTCATCGCACCGGTGCTGGCAGGAATATTTTTCCGCAAAGGCGTCCATGAACGGCGCAACCGGGTGATGGATTATCTGACTGCACGCTACCGCGAGCGACTGCGCTGGGCGGTGCGGAATCGCTGGGTCGTCGCCGGGGTTGGGATCGCGGCCCTGGCGGGGACGCTCTTCTTGGCCTTTGGCGGTGTAATTGGCGCGGAGTTCCTGCCTCATCTCGATGAAGGAGCGATCTGGGCCCGGGGAACTCTGGCCAACAGTACCAGTCTTACGGAAGGCGAGCAGTTCACCAACAACGAACGCTATGTTTTCGCGTCTTTTCCGGAAGTGAAAACCGTGGTCTCCCAGGTGGGCCGTCCCGATGACGGAACCGACACCGGCGGCTTCGGTAACACCGAGTATTTCGTTGACCTGAAGCCGAAGGACGAGTGGAGACCAGTGTTCCACCGTAATAAAGAAGAATTGGTAGCGGCCATGAATCGCGCGGTGGAGAAGTATCCGGGCGCGATCTGGAACTTCTCGCAGCCCATCGAGGACAACGTTGGAGAAACAATGACGGGCACTAAGGGTTCGCTGGCGCTCAAGATTTTTGGGGACGACCTGAAGACTCTTGAGCAGACGGGCGAAGAAGTGACCGCCGTGATGGCGGATATCCCCGGCATGCATGACGTGAAGCTGTTACGCGATTTCGGCCAGCCCAATCTCGACTTAACGATCGACCGCCGGCAGGCGGCACGTTTTGGAATCAACGTGGCAGACATCCAGGACGCAGTGCAGACCGCCGTCGGCGGTAATGCTGTCAGCCAGGTGCTCATCGGTGAGCAGCGCTACGACGTGGCGGTGCGTTACCAGTCGCCCTACCGGAATACCCAGCAGGCCATCGAAAGAGTTCGTCTGCTTTCGCCGTCGGGCGAACGAGTGTCTCTGGCGCAATTAAGCAGCGTGGAAGTCAAGGACGGCGCGTACGACATCTACCGCGAAGGCAACAGCCGCTACCTGGCGGTAACCTTCAACGTAAGGGGGCGCGATCTGGGCACAACGGTCGAAGAAGCGATCACGCGGATTAGCCAGAAAGTGAAGCTGCCTCCGGGCTACAGCATCGGCTGGTCGGGCGAATACGAGAGCGAAAAACGAGCGGAAGCGCGGCTGGCTCTGATTGTTCCGCTGACGATCCTTGTCATCTTCATCATTCTCTACACCATGTTCCGCTCCTACAAATGGTCGCTGCTCATCCTGCTGAACGTCGGCCTGGCTCGCGTTGGCGGCTTCCTCGCCTTACTGGTTACCGGAACATACCTCAGCGTGTCCTCGGGCGTAGGCATGCTGGCGCTATTCGGAGTGTCGGTGCAAACCGGCGTCATTATGCTCGAATACATCAACCAGCTTCGCGCGCGAGGTTACTCGATCCCGGATGCCGCAGTCGAGGGCGCGGTGCTCAGACTTCGCCCCATCATGATGACCATGCTTGTGGCGACTCTTGGACTCCTGCCCGCCGCTCTCTCCCACGACATTGGATCGGATTCGCAAAGACCTTTTGCCATTGTGATTGTGGGCGGACTGATCTCCGATCTGCTCTTAAGTGTTTTCCTGTTGCCCACGTTTTATGTCTGGATCGCAAGAGAGGGCGATCAACTTCCGGAGCTGGAGGCGTCTCTTGAATAGTCTTGGGCGGCTCCAGAAGCTGCGCGCAGTTGTGGTCGTAGGTGCTACGCTGGCGTGCGCGCTCATCAGTCCGGGATGGGGCCAAACCGGCGGACCGACAAAAATCACGCTCGACGAAGCTGTCCAAATGGCGCTCCAGCACAACCACAATATTCTGGCAGCCCGAACCACGGTCCAGCAGAGCCAGGCCGAAGAAATTACCGCGAACCTGCGGCCCGATCCTACTTTGCTGGGGGACGCTGAATATTTGTCGCCCACCCATGCGAACACCGATTACCTTAACAATTCATCGGAGTTCGACCTGGGCGTTAGCTACCTGTTTGAGCGGGGTAGAAAGCGTCAGCATCGGCTGCAAGCGGCCAAAGACGTTACCGCGCAAACGCGCTCGCTGGTGGCCGACAATGAACGCGGCCTCACCTTCAACGTGGCATCTCTGTTCGTCAACGTCCAACTCGCCGAATCAACGCTGGAACTTGCAGAACTGGATTTGAAGAGTTTTGGGAAAACAGTGGAAATCAGCGATCTGAGTTTCAAGGTGGGCGCGATCAGCGAAGACGACTACCTGAAAGTGAAACTGCAGCTGCTGCAGTTTGAGACCGACTATCAGCAGGCCCAACTGGCGAAAGTCCAAGCACTTTCCGACCTTCGCCAACTGCTTGGCTACGAATCCGTGTCGGCTGATTACGACGTGGCGGGACCGTTTGACTATCAGCCGGTGAAGGGCAACGTGGAAGACTTTCAATTAAAGGCCCTGCAGAACCGGCCGGACCTCCGCGCTGCTCGCGAAGGCGTGACTGCTGCGCAGAGCCAGTACGAGTTGCAAAAAGCGATTGGCAAGCGCGACGTTACTGGACAGATGAACTATACGCACGCCGGCGGCCTCAGCACCGCCTCGTTCTTTGGCAGCATCCAGCTTCCGATTTTCGACCGCAACCAGGGCGAAATCCTGCGTGCAAGCTATGCCATCAATCAGGCCCAGGAGCAGGAGAAGTCGACCAGCGGCCAGGCTCTCACTGATGTGCGCGACGCCTACGAAGGCTTGCGTACCAACGACAAAGTGATCACGTTCTATCGCTCAGGCTATCTCGAGGTTGCACAGAAAGACCGCGATATCAGCGAATACGCCTACCACCGAGGGGCGGCGAGCCTGCTTGATTTTCTGGATGCTGAGCGCAGTTACCGCGCGACTCAGCTTGCCTATCGGCAAGCTTTAGCCTCATACTTGCTCGCTCTGGAGCAGCTGCGAGAGGCAGTCGGGGTAAGGGCGCTGCCCTGATTGTCGCGAACCAGATTGTGTAGATCAGATTTTGTCGGCCAGAGGTTCGTTCGCCGAGGTTCGTCGACCAAAGTTCGTGAGCCAGTTCTCGCTTTCGTTACGAAGCCATACGGCGAAATTGCACCGGTCGCCGAAGGAGCCCACCGTTGAACAGGCAAGCCGTACGGAGCCGGATCGAGGAACTGGGGATTATTCCCTCCATTCGAGTGTCGACGACCGAGGATGCGCTTTTCGCGGCCGAGGCAGTCGCTCGCGGCGGGATCCCCATTCTCGAAGTGACGTTGACCGTACCCGAAGCAGTCAAAGTGATTTCTCATGTGGTGCAGCACGTCCCCGATGTGATTGTCGGAGCTGGCAGTGTCCACGATGTCGAGACCGCACGCCGCTGCCTGGGTGGGGGGGCACAGTTTCTTTCGAGTGACGGCCTCGATCCGGAAACGGTGAAGTTCGCCGTACAGCAGAATGTTGTCGTGATCCCGGGAACACTCACCCCAACCGGCGTCATCACCGCGTGGAAGCTGAGTCCGGATTTCGTCAAAGTCGTGCCCTGCGGGCACATCGGAGGCGACAGTTACATCAAGGACTTAAAGGCGATGTTTCCCCATATTCCCATGATTGCCGCCGGCGGCGTGAATCAGCGGACCGCATTCAGCTTCATTGCTGCCGGGGCAATCGCGCTGGGGGTGGGCGGAGAGTTGATCCCGAGAGAAGCCATCCGGCGCCGGCAGCCCGGCCGAATCGCCGAACTCGCGCGCCGGTTCCTGGAATCCGTTCGCAACGCCCGCGACCGTTAAGCGAGCGATTCGCAAAATAAAGGATTTTCGGCGGAGCATGAGTCGCTTTTCAGGGAATTTCCTTCTGCCCAGCCAGTTCACGGAATGGAAAGATTGAGTGCTGTGTTGAGTCGATATCTGGGAGTGCTGTCCGCGAGCATAGCAACTTTTGCGGCTACGAATATTGATGATGCTTTTCTTCTGACTCTATTCTTTGCTCGGCGGATTCCGACGCGACGCATCGTAGCCGGTCAGTACCTTGGTTTTGCCGCCATCGTTGGCGTCAGTTTGATCTGCGTCTCGGGCGCTCTCGTGATACCGCACCGGTGGCTTCACTTACTGGGAGTACTGCCGATCGCTCTGGGAATCAAGCACTTTTTACAGGCCCGCCCGGCCGAACTGCAGGGCCCAGGCAAAAGCCGCAGCAACATCGCATCCATTGCCGTAATTACCTTGTCAAACGGAGCCGACAACATCGGCGTTTATGTGCCGTTCTTTATCAACGGCAAAGCTTATCTTTCGCTGATCTTGCTGGTGTATGCCGCGCTGGTTGCGCTATGGTGTTTTGTTGGCAGATGGCTCGGAAACCACTCGCTCATTCTGGGCTCGGTTGATCGGTGGGGTCGTTGGGTAGTTCCGCTAGTGTTCATAGGATTGGGAATTTGGGTTCTGAATTCGTGAAAATCTTCGCTCGGGAATCAATCAAAGAATGTCTCGCCACCTCATTCTTATGGCCAATCGTTCGCCTTCCATCGTTTGGCAATGATGGTTAGCGAAGATGGTTAGCGAACAATCGCTGCCCGCAATTCTCAATGCCGGCGATACACTCGTTCTCAACGGCTGGCACTTCTGGATTGCCCGGCACCCGCACCTTCGCCCACAGCCGCGGCTTCCAAGTTTCCGCTGATCGTTGGCTGATCGAAGGTTGTCCACATTTACGAATAATTTATGACTTGTTTATTCGAAATTTACGGCCATTCTTGTCCACTTTCCAAAGGGGATGAACAGGCGCAGTCTGCGACGGAGGTGGTTCACATGAGGCTGGTTCGGTTTGAGGATATCAATGGCAGAGAGACTTTCGTCAACCCCGACCGGGTGAACCATGTTAGCGATTACGGAAGCGGAACCACCGAAATCAATTTTGGCGATAAGCAGGCGAGCGTCTTTGTCGCGATGGACATTTCAGCAGTTGCTTCAACACTGCTAAAAGCAGAGAAACTTCGTTGAGCCTGTAGAGGTCTTCCACCAGATCGATGCGGCCTGGCTGGTGAGGGCGCTTTGCACAAGGTCGCAGACTAGGCCGCGACATCTTCGCGGAAATATGTCCCACCATGGATCACGGTGTCGATGGCGCTTGCCAGGGATTGCATTTCGTCCTTGGCGCACAACCCCTTAATTCCGGCCCGTTTCGCCTCTTCCTCCAGTTGGCTCGAGGGATCGGTGGTGATCATCAAAATGAGAGCATCGGGGTTGCGCTCGGTTAACTGACGAGCCGCTTCCAATCCATTCATTTCTGGCATCAAGAAATCCATCACGGTGAGCTGCGGCCGGTGATCGGAGAATTTCTCCAGCGCCTGGCGTCCATCGCCTGCCTCTCCCACTACCACCCACTCCGAATGTTGCTGTAGAGCCTCTCGGATAAGGGGCTCTTGCCATCGCATTGTCATCCACCAGAAAGATTCGAAGCAAAGCAGCCTCTTTCGGTTGACACATAATCCAGGGCAGAGCGGAGCCGTGCCTTTGTCCATTGAATGGACGATCAAGAACATTTCGAGCATCGCATCCACCGCTGTGGTGCTCATGATCCCGGCTGATGATACCGACGAAGGGTCGGCTTTGACCATACCCCGTGCAGCGCAAAATCAACTACCGCAGATACCGTACGCTAGCGCACATTATCCGTTGCAACCCGACCCGCCCTACCGCGCCGGCGCTGGCTGCGGATTCGCCGGCGGAGCCGCCGTGCTGGGATTCGAAAAATTCACCTTGGGAACCTCGCGCGCGCCCTCGGATGCCGCGAAATAAGCTTCGTTCGGTTTGAAACCCGCCCAGCCGGCAAAAATACTGTTGGGGAACTGCTGAACGTAGGTGTTGTAGTCCTGCAGTGTGTCGTTATACCGCTTGCGTTCGACGGCAATCCGATTCTCGGTGCCCGCCAGTTCATCCTGCAATCGCAGGAAGTTTTCGTTCGACTTCAGTTGCGGATAATTTTCCACGATCAGAAGCAGCCGCCCGATGGCTCCATCCAGTTGTCCGTTTGCGGCAATCTTTTCCTGCGGGGACCCCGCCGATAGCAACTGCGAGCGCGCCTTGGCGATGTCCCCAAACACAGTCTGCTCCTGCTTGGCGTATCCCTTCACCGTCTCGACCAGGTTCGGGATCAGGTCAGCGCGCCGTTGCAGCACAATATCCACTTGAGACCACGCACTTTTCACCGCTTCATTCTTGGTCACCAGCGTATTCTTCACGCTCACGTATTGCCCGAAGAAAACCAGCACGCCCACCAGCAGAACGATGACGACGATCACTGCGATCAAGCCTTTACCCATACTTTCCTCCTCAAACTCTGAATGTGATGCGGTTACGCCCGGGCGGACGCATCTGAGTCTAACGCCTCATCGACGGAGGCAGCCACTTTCTCAATCGCCGCGAGATAGCCAGTCACCAGATCGTTGATGTCCATCTTCTTGGGATCCGCTTTGTGTTCCCGTACATCCAGAACCTGATCGATGGCCGAAGGATCGAAGCCCGCCCGCTTCGCCAGAGCCTGTGCGGCTTCCCGTCTTCCTGACTGCGAGTTGTCCCCCAGCGCGATCAGCGCGTGGCGAAACAGCGTGCCGAACGAGGGCACCGAGCGCAGCAGCAGGTCCCACAGTCGCGAATTGTTTCCCGCTGCGAGCAACAGCTGCTGGCGAAGAAGAATGAGTTTTTCCCGCAGCTCATATTCGACCTGCACGCGATGTACGTGCATGGAAATTCGCAGACTCTGCACTACATCTTCGCCAAACAGAACGCGGTGATGTTGCTGCATGTCCAACAATTCGATGGTAAAAACATCGGTGGAGCGGTCGAGTTCTTTGCGGGTCATACAAAGCGGCGGAGGTTGCTTCTGCTTTTCCCACCACTTCGCAACCGGCGCCAACCCTTGCAACGCCGCAAACGAGCAGTCGCCGAGAACGCACAACAGGTTCAGGTTCGACAGTCCAGGATGAAAATCGCCGGCCGCCGCCGAGCCGAACAGAATGATGCTCTCGATATTCAAACCGGCGTTCGTTGCGACTGCTTCCCGCGCCCGTTTCACGAAGCCGTCGATCGTATCTTCAATCTTGTGTTCAGGAATCATTCGCTCCTCGCGCGCTACCAACTGCTGCTGGCCCCGCCGCCGCCAGAACTGCCCCCACCAAAGCCGCCGAAGCCCCCGCCCCCGCCGAACCCACCGCCTCCGCCAAAGCCCCCGCCCCCGAATCCTCTACCTTGGCCGCCGAATATCTGAGAAAAAAGAAGCCAGAAAAGAAGGCTGCGTAAGGGCGTGAAGAGGATGATGAGGACAACGACAATAATTCCGAGGATCCCGCCGACCGACAAACCACCGCTGGACTGAGGTTCTGCCTGAGTCGACGCTCGCGGCTGCGAATTTGTGAGTTGAATCCCAGCATCTGCGGCAATCACATTTGCAACCCGGCTGGTGACCAGCAGCAGGGCATCGCTGTGGTTCTCGCTGCGCATCAGCGGAATGGCCTCACGCTGAAAGCCTCCGACCTTTCCGTCGGGCAGAATCGGTTCCAGCCCGTAACCTACTTCAATGCGGGCGCGGTGATCCTGCATGGCGTACAGGATCAGCACTCCCCGATTTGTGGAACGACTGCCGATGCCCCATTTCTTGAATAGGTCGACCGCGTAACTCTCGATGTCGGAGCCGTCAAGGGTATTAATGGTCACGATCGCGATTTGCGCGTGCGCTTTTTCGTCAATCTGCCGGCAGATGTCGGTGATTTGCGCGCTGGTGTTCTGGTCAAGAACATGCGCGAAATCGTTGACGTAACCCGTGGGTTGAAGTTGCGAAACCGATTCCGCCCACGTCCGCATGCCCAGCGACAAAACCAGCTGCAACGCCAGAGACAGTGTCTTGCGCCAATTCACAGGGCGATTGTACAGGAGGAAGCCGGACCCACTGGGATTTCGGGGTAAAACCGGTCGTGCCGTCGAGGACTCTTCGCGCCCCGCTCGTACACCGCGCTGGATTCACTTTCGTAATTTGATGAAAGGCGCCCGAATGGGGATGATGGATAACGTGCAGACCTCTGAAAACACTCGCCGATGGCCTCGCCTTGAGGTCGATATGCCGGTGCGCGTGGTAACCTCCAAGGGCTTCTCGACCACCGTAGTGGAGGGGCGGGGAACGGAACTGAGCGAAGGCGGCATGGTGTTGTATGCGGGAATCCTGCTCAACCCGGGGGACTTGCTAGAGATTGAGTTTGAGACCCCGACGCTCTCGCGCCTGACCGCTATCGTCCGCTCCCGCAACGGATTCTGCTTTGGCCTGGAATTCATCACTCCGCTCCCTTCCTAATCCTGACGTCTTAACTGGTGACCTCCCGGACTTCGGCCGACCTGACACCATGTGAGCCCATGAGCCCATACTCCGGTTCTGGCGGTGCGGACCGATTTGTTCTAGCATCGGGAAGCGAGTCTGGAGCGAGTCTCAATGCACTTCGAACAGTTCTATCTGGGATGCCTGGCGCATGCCTCCTATCTGCTGGCTTCAGAAGGGGAAGCCGTAGTGGTGGATCCGCAACGGGACGTGGAGTTGTACTTGAAGACGGCCGCGGAGCTGGGTGTTACGATTCGCCACATTATTGAGAGCCATCTGCATGCCGACTTTGTTTCCGGACACAAGGAATTGGCTGCCCGCACCGGGGCAAAGATCTACATGGGGGCGCAGGCGGGAGCGACCTTCGCTCATACGCCGGTGCGCGACGGATTCGAGCTAAAGTTTGGGAAGGCGTCGATTCGCGTCTGGGAGACGCCGGGCCACACAGCAGAAAGCATCTGTCTGGTGGTCCGCGACGAACAGAAGTCGCCCGAGCCATGGGCTGTCCTGACCGGGGACACACTGTTCATTGGCGATGTTGGCCGCCCGGATCTTTCGCCGGGGCACACTCCGGCGGAGCTGGCGGGCCTGCTTTACGATAGCCTGCACAATAAGTTGATGACGCTCGGCGACAGCGTACTGGTCTATCCCGCGCATGGAGCGGGCTCTCTCTGTGGCAAAAACATGCGGGCCGAGCGCTCGTCCACCATCGGCACCGAGCGCCTCACCAACTACGCGCTGCAGATCAAGAGCCGGAAGGATTTCGTCGCGCAGTTGACCAGCAACCTTCCCGCACGGCCAGAATATTTCCTCAAGGATTCCGAGATCAATCGTACCGGCGCTCGAGCCCTGGCGGATCTGCCGCCACTCCGGGGCGTCACACCCTCGGAGTTGAATGCCATGCTGGTGCTGGGCGAACTCGCGCTCGACGTGCGTCCCTGCGAGGAGTTTGCTGTAGGCCACGTGCCGGGCTCGGTGAACATCGCGCTGGCGGGTCAGTTTGCCTCGTGGGCGGGCACGGTGCTGGGGTTGGCGGCACATCCGGTGCTGATTGCCGGATCGGACTCACAGCTGGAAGAGGCCCGGCTCCGGCTGGCGCGCGTGGGTATCGAAGCGCTGGGCGGGTATCTGGATGGTGGCGTTGCCGCCTGGAAGCAGGCGGGACTTCCCGAGGCGAGAATTTCGCAGATCACGGTAAGCGAGCTCGATGCACGGTTGAAGACCCACCAATTGCAGGTGCTTGACGTCCGTCGCGAGTCAGAGTGGGAGGTCGCGCACATTGCGAACGCGACCTGGTGGCCGCTCGACAACTTCAGAGTCTCTCCGCCTGAGATGGATCACGATACGCCCGTGGCGATTCACTGCCAGGGCGGATACCGTAGCATGATTGCCAGCAGCCTGCTGCAGCGCGCGGGTTTCAAGCACATCATCGATGTGATTGGCGGATTCGATGCCTGGCGGCAAGCGAAACTGCCAATGGTGACCGCGAAGCCGGGAGAGTCCTGACTTGGCGCCAATTGAAGAAGTCTTCCGGCTGGAACCCTTGGATAACAGCATTGTACTTACAAAAATGAAGCTACCGTGACGTTAAGGATCGCTCCCGCGGCGGATCTTAACTTCCTTTTCCGACGTTGCGTAAAAGCGTCTTGCCTAGGTTTTGCGTAATCCGATGACCAGGGCGAGCACGCCGCCGGCGAGAAGGACAACGCCAGCCGCGGGAGGCAGTTTGTCGCTATTCTCAGTCTCGACCCCGATTCTGGCGTCGCCGATCTTTACACCGTGATGCTCTCGATGTGGGACGGGTACGACAAAAGACAGCGCTCCCAATACCAGCAGCAGGACTCCAACCAGCGCAAGGGCTTTCATAAGGGGAACTCCGGTTCAAGAATTGGTTCGTCGAATACGGTTCACGCGCGTCAGCGCAATGTCCACGCAGCCGTTCGCGGAAGTGATCCTATCACCAACGGATGGTGATGGGTCAAAGAATCAGAAGCCGTGTCCAGAGGTTTTACCGGCCCAGTTTTTCCTTTGATTTCGAGCACGTCCCACGGCACGATTTATGAGATAAATTCTCTTGTGGAGTCTTTCCAGAGGCACTGCCTAGGCGCGCGAAGATCCTTCCCTGCGCCTGAAAATCGCTCTGCTCAGGATGATTCCCATCAGGGACCCAGACTATCGAAGCGCAACCTGCATCACACTTGTTATCGGAGTGACTCACAATGAAGACAGACAAGCTGGCCAAGACCTACCGAATCGAGAGCGGCAAGCATTTCCGGTTAAGAGATTTCGATCCCGCGGACACGGGTCATTGGCACTCCAAGGAGCATGCCGAGAAAGCGCTGCAACAGGGCATTGCCCGCACGGGGGAACTGCAAGACAAGCTTTATGCGCAGAACAACTGGGCGGTTCTCTTGATATTTCAAGCCATGGACGCCGCTGGGAAGGATGGCGCGGTGAAGCATGTCATGTCGGGAATCAATCCGCAGGGCTGTCAGGTCTATTCCTTCAAGGCCCCGTCGGAGGTCGAACTGCAGCACGATTTTCTGTGGCGGACAACCCGCGTTTTGCCGGAGCGGGGACGCATCGGCATCTTCAATCGGTCCTACTATGAGGAAGTGCTCGTAGTACGGGTTCACTCTGCAATTCTGAAGAGCCAGAGGATGCCGCCTTCGCTGGTGGACAAGAAGGTTTGGGACGAGCGGTTCGAGGACATCCGCTGCTTTGAGCGGCACATGACGCGGAGCGGTACGGTGATCCGCAAGTTCTTCTTGAACCTATCGAAAAAGGAACAGAAGCAGCGCTTCCTGGCGCGATTGGATCACCCGGAGAAAAACTGGAAGTTTTCCGCCGACGACATTCATGAGCGTAAATATTGGGAAGACTATCAGCATGCTTTCGAAGACATGATTCGGAATACGTCGAGCGAAGAGGCTCCGTGGTACGTGGTGCCGGCGGATAACAAGTGGTTCACCCGACTGGTGGTCTCGACGGTTTTGGTCGACACGCTGGAAAGTCTCAAGTTGTCGTATCCCAAAGTGGATGAGCGAAAGCGACAGGAACTGGAAGCGGCGAAGAAGCTGCTCCTGGCCAAGTGAGTGGCGCCCGTATTAAGGCTGCGGCCGGCCCGCGAGATCCCTCCCTTCGCTTGAAAAACGGCTCCGGTCAGTTTGACTCTCCGCAGGATATGCTCAGTTGTCAAAATATTCTCGGAATAATGCTCGGCCCTTTCCAGGCCGCCTCCGCAGCGATTACCATAGCGCAATTGTCCACTTCTTTCCCGGAGAAATCTTGCATATGGGTTTAGATCGTTTTCGCAGGAAGGCGTTGCGGGTTGCGCCGCTAGTTTTTGGGGTGACACTCTCAGTCATATTCGCCCCTTCCGCACAGGCTCAAGCCACGCCCGAGCGGCAATCGAAAG